>Ga0182016_10000927_pt1 | contig 36072 bp, 30 predicted proteins | sample 712S2MmetaG_FD_120491 | JGI IMG/M metagenome (GOLD analysis project Ga0182016, IMG submission 120491) | Permafrost microbial communities from Stordalen Mire, Sweden - 712S2M metaG | ecosystem: Environmental > Terrestrial > Soil > Wetlands > Permafrost | place: Sweden: Stordalen | collected...
TTCAGCCACGCCGTGGAAGGTGCGGGTGAAGGTGGTGTATTGGTTGGTCGTCGAGAGGGCGCCGGAACCGGCTATGATACCCGCCACGTGCGAGCCATGGCCAAAATTGTCCCCCTCGGGGGTATTGGGAAGGAATACGTTTTCCCAGACAACCTTACCGGCCAGATCCTCGGAATATCCCACTCCGCTGTCCATCACCACGACCCCAACGCCAGCGCCCGTAAGGCCATAGGTCTTGGCTGCGCTTGCGCCGATGGTGGCTTGAGCTTGGTCGAGGTGAGCGTTCACCGTCCGGTCGGGCGTGACGTAGGAGACACCGGGGTCGGCGGCCAACTGGGCCAGAGCCGTTGCCGGGATGCTGTAATGCCGCGCCTTGATCGAGGCGAACTCGTGCTTCAGTTGGCCGCCCATGCTCAGGACGGCTTGGTGGTTGGCTTCGGTGGGCGCCTGTTTGTACTGCACAATTACGTCCACATTGGAGGCCGGATCGACCGATTCCAGGTCTTTCGCGAGCTTGCCGCTTCCCGCGAACAAACTGCTCGTCAGAAACGCAGAGAGAAAGAAAACCAATGTCTTTTTCATATGGGACTTCGTCTTTCGGCTGGTGTTAGCCATTGCCCTTCCAAATTCATTTACCGGACAACCTACTCCAAACCTCTGGGTCCGAGTATGCGGCTCCAGGAATTCGCTGAATAGTCATGAGGGTACTGAAGGATAGGGGCGCAGCGTTAACTTCCGGCACAGAATAAAGTTGCGGGCCGCCCTGACTATCCATCTGATAATGATGAGGATAGCGGGACAGTTAACATTCGGCTGCACTAAAACGGTACTCGCTTTGGATAAGGTACTCGTCGACTGGGTGACTGTCTGGGGTACGCAATATTCGGTCACGACGGTACGCCAGGCGAACCCGTACGGCTTGATTGAGCTTTCGCCGATGGCGCGGCAAACCCAATGACCAACCCGAAGACCATGTTCGGCGTGTGGGCGACTGCGCTACAGTCTTCCCGGACTTGGTCATAGCCGTCGGCGGCCACGCCAAAAATATCCTTAGCTGACCACCGACAATAATGTTCGGTTGGCCATGCGCAGATGCCGCTTCGTGGACCCGCTATCCATTACATCGACGGGGGGCCGCCGTCCACTTCGGTCTTTTTGAGCTTTCCGGGAGTGAAGAACGCGATCTATCGGCCGTCCGGTGAAAAAACGGATTGGAGGCACCCTGGGACCCCTCCAGCTCAACTGGGGTGAACTGATCGAGTCGCTGCTTGTAAGAGCCGTCCGTGAGAGACGTGTGCAATGCGCGTGCCGTCCGGCGAGAGCACTGGCGTCCCGTTCCCCAGTGAAGCGTCTGGCCCCAAATCGACATCGAAATGAATCAGCGGGCGCAGCTCCCGGGCATTCGCGCGTATCGCCGCACGCCACCAGCCGATCGCCAGAATGGCCGCCACAATTGCCGCTGGCGCGACGATTGCCCAGGGCAATCTTGTCTTATGCCGAGGCGGCGGCTGGTGTTCTTCGAGCAGCAATTCGAAGTCGCCGATGTCTCGCAAGCGGCGCTTCGGGTCCTTCTCCAGGCAGCGTTCGATGAGCCGTCTGAACCTGGGCGGGACGCGCGTCAAATCGGACCGTTCTTTGACGAACCGTCCGCGTTTCGTGGTTGTCGGTGTGCCCACAGAAGCTGATCTTTGGAGGCGCACTCGGCCGAGGAGAACGATTTGGCAGATGTCTGCAAGTTGCTGATGGACGTTCACTGAGAGAATCTTGTGATGACGATCAAAGAACCGCTCCCGCTCATCCTAAAGGCCATTCGCGGCATGATCTGGAACGAGGTTGAGCCTTGTTGAACCGTGATGCTGCTTTAGCTACAAACTTGACTACAGTTCCGCCGACGGATTCACCGGAGGCCTGTCGCTAGCGGGTTTCAACGCGGGCACCCCTCTGTTTTTGCGGCAGGTGTTCGCCGGATGAAAGGCGGATCAGGATTAGAGCTGGTGCGCCTGCGTACTTCTGGAAAACTTCCGCAGACTGCACGCGTCCACAGACGACTCGTCGGACGATAACAGAGTGTGAGATGTCTGAATGTAGTTCTGACGGCCACAGATCGTTAGAAAACATTGGGCACGCAGCCGATGAGATCAAGAGGAGGAACCCTCCCAGCACACGCTGGGGTGTTTGAAAACACGAATGAATTCGGCCCCAGTCCGTTTTATTCTTACCGCATTCAACGCTGCCGCAGTGCTGTACCAGGGTACCGCCCAGACAGTTCCCTCCGGCTCATCAGCCCCACGGATCCTTTCGGCGAAGCACGTAGGTCGCATTCGCATCCACGGGCAGGAGGAGGGCCGGGTCAGGCTTGCGGCAGAGGACAAAGGCGTTGATTTGAAGCGGATTTTCAGGCATAGATTTACCGCTAAGGCGGACGGCCACAGCTTCGCGTTGCGCTCGTGCGCTCGGCACCGGCCGAGCCGAAACCGACTAGCCGGGATACGGCGCCAGATTCTCGCTGCAATCGCCGATCAAAAGCGCCGAAGGAAGAAGAAGGAGAGTATGAGATGAGCTCCCAACGTTGGCTGGAACCAAATCGTAGGATCCTAGTCATCGACGACAACACGGCGATTCATGACGACCTGCGGAAGATCCTGTTGGGAGAGGTCAAGACCCAGGAGAATCTGCGGGACGACGAGGAGCTGCTGTTCGGGGCGGCGCCGGTGACGATCACCAAGTTCGAAATCGACTCGGCCTATCAGGGCCAGGAGGGCTTGGCGAAACTGGAGCAGTCGCTGGCCGAGGGCCGTCCCTACGCCATGGCATTTGTAGATGTCCGGATGCCGCCAGGATGGGATGGCGTGGAAACCATCGATCACCTCTGGCGTGCGTATCCGAACCTGCAGGTGGTGTTGTGCACTGCCTACTCCGACTACTCCTGGAACGACATGCATCGTCGCCTCGGGCGCTCGGAAAAGCTGTTGATCCTTAAGAAGCCGTTCGACAACATCGAGGTGATGCAGCTAGCCCATGCGCTCACCAACAAATGGCTGTTAAGCCACCAGGCGGAAGCCAAGATGGCCGATCTGGACTTGATAGTGGCAGAGCGGACTGCCCAGTTGCGGAACGCCCACGAACGGATAGAACGCGAGTTTCAACAAAGAGCCAAAGCGCAGGAAGCGTTCCGAGTGATCTTCCAGGCCAGCAGCGTTGGGATTGCACTGGTGGACAAGAACGACCGATATGTGGACGTCAATGGCGCCTTTGAAAGGCAGTTCGAACTCACCCGCGATCAACTCGTTGGGAAAAGCCCCGCGGAACTGGGAGCTGTGAGCCAAATCCGCCTGCAACCCCTGCTTGAGGCGATTGACGGAGCGAAAGCACTGGAGGCTGAGGAAATCACATACCAGCGCAGGGACGGGCAGCGCACGGGTTTGGCGTGGACGCGAGAAGTTGAAATCGACGATTGCCTCCACCGGCTCTGTCTGGTGCTGGACATTACGGACCGCAAGGAAATGGAAGAAGAGCTACGTCGGGCCCGTATCGCGGCTGAGGCTTCGACGCAAGCCAAATCCGCGTTCCTGGCCAACATGAGCCACGAAATCCGCACGCCCCTGAACGGGATTCTGGGATTCACGAACCTTACATTGGAGACGAAACTGGACGCCGAGCAGCGAGAAAATCTCGAAACCGTGGAGTACTCGGCACGGTCGTTGTTGCGGATCATCAGCGACATTCTGGATTTCTCCAAGATTGAAGCTGACCGGCTGGACTTGGAGTCCGCGCCATTCTCTCTCCGCGAATGTTTGGAAAATGCGGCGGGGACGGTACTTGCCAGCGCCCGCCAAAAGCAACTGGTCTTCTCTTGGACCGTGAGTCCGGGAACTCCGGATTCCTTGCTCGGTGACGAAATCCGCCTGCGACAGATACTCCTCAACGTTATGGGGAACGCAGTCAAATTCACATCGGAGGGATCGGTCACAACGGAAGTCAGTGGCGTGTCGTTCGAGGGGTGCGGCGTCGAACTGGAGTTTGCCGTTTCGGACACCGGCATTGGCGTACCACCTGAGAAGCAGGGACTCATCTTCGAGCCGTTCCGTCAGGCAGAGGGTTATATGACCCGCAAGTACGGCGGCACAGGGCTGGGTCTCGCTATCGTGAAGAGGCTGTTGGATCTGGTTGGCGGACGGATCTGGGTGGAGAGTAAAGAAGGTGTCGGAAGCACCTTCTACTTTACGGTCCCATTCCTGCTATCGCACAAGCCACTTGCTCCGCGAGACGCACCGGAGGCGCTCAATGAAGGACCGGTCTCTCCCCTCTCTCCCCTTTTGATCTTGGTTGCTGAGGACAACGACGTGAGCCGCTTGCTGGCTGTGCGGTTACTCGCGCAACAAGGTCACAAGGTGACGGAGGCCCGCACCGGCCGCGAAGCGCTCACCTTTTGGGCGCCGGGTACGTTCGACTTGATTCTGATGGATGTTCAAATGCCGGACATGAACGGATTTGAGACAACTGCGGAGATTCGCGAGCGCGAGAGGCTGACCGGGGAACACATTTGGATCATTGCCCTGACTGCCCACGCGATCAAAGGAGATCGCGAGCGCTGTCTCAATGCCGGCATGGACGACTATCTAACCAAACCAATCCAGCCGGATGAACTGCGGGCGGCGATCCGTAGAGCCAGTGCCTTCAGATCGCGGCCAGCACGGGCCTGAGGACGATCCGGTGATAACCGCTTGTAACCCCGATATACGTCATCGTTTGGCAACCGAGGTCCCGCCCCTCCGCCAGGCCGCCGTCCAATTGTTGCACCTTGCCGGAGACCCGGCAGCGTCGATGGCGCAGATTGCCAACCTGCTGCGCACAGATCCCGTCTTAACCATGGGGTTACTGCGGGTGGCGAATTCACCATTGTTCGCCGCAGGACGAGAGATCACGGACGTTCGGCAGGCGGTAATCTATCTTGGCTTGGACCTCGTTCGTTCTCTGGCGGTGACAGCCGCCACGCGAGGCTTAATCGGGAGCCGCGCGAACCCGCTGCGTCTGCCGTTCTGGCGCCACAGCCTGGCAACTGCTTTGACCTGCAGAAAGATGTGCGGGCTCACGAGCATCTCCCCTGAATATGCCCACACAGCGGGACTCCTTCACGATGTGGGCCAATTGGGATTGATACACCTGTTTCCGGATTACGGTCAGACGGTTGGCGCCGCGGTGCAGCGCGGAGAAAGCCTGACTGACGTCGAGGCGCGGGCATTTGGAATCGATCACTGCCAGGCGGGGCGATTGTTGCTCTCGCGGTGGCAACTTCCGGTAGAACTGCAAAGCATAGCTGGAGGTCACGAATGCCCCTCGTCCAAGGCCACCGGCCATGGAAACCTGTTGGCCCTGGTGCACGCGGGATCGCTTGCGGCAGAGTTCATGGGCTTCGCCGTAATACCATCCGCCCGGAACGTCGAGCCTCGGGATATCGCAGCTGCATTTCCGGATGAGCGGCGTCAGGATGTGCTGAAAAGCCTCCCGGAACTGGCCGAGTGGGCCCGGCAACATGTCAGTAGTATTGAAATGGGCCTGTAGCGGCACACTATCCTCAGCACGAGTCACGAGTCTTGGCCGGGTGCGCACACCTGCGCGATGCGCTGGGGAACCGATTGGGGACAAGGGAGGCATGTGGCGCCACCAATAGAATACCTACGATTCTGCACTTCTATTTGGTCATCGCAGTTGCAGTAAGCTGAACTGCCGCTGCCTGGTCTGGCCGCTCGGATGGTTGGACCTGGGCGCGCGGCTCGTTCCGACCCGTCCATCCTCCGCCGACACTCGTCCTGCGGCGAGCGAGCTATTGCAAACCCAGTCTTGCAGTCGCGGGCGGGGGACGCTGTTTAGGTCGTCTACCGTTAGTCCCATTGCCATGGACATAGAATCAGAGGCTTAACAGGAGGCCGTGAGTGCCATTCCGGGGCCCGAGAGAAACTTTTCACTAGCCCATTAGAAAGCATCCCGCCTCCAACCTCTAGCAAATAGAACCGAGTTCTCCTAGGGAAGTAAAGCTCTACTTACTTTCGTTAATACTCGGCTAACATCCCGGCCTCTTCTGGGAGTATGCTGGGTACCAAAATTAGACCCCTCAGTACGAAGTTCCTCTGCAAACAACAGATTCAAGTTGCTCCTCATCGGAAAAGAGTTTAGAACTAATGCATGGCCGTACCCGTACTTGATGTGAAGGTAAGTACCAAAGCAGAAAAACGGACCGGTTTTATAAACATCGAAGGAAGGCTCTTGAAAACCCTATGAAAGCCCCATTAAGACTCGCTTGCGTCCTGATCGCTGTTGCCGGCTTAATCCCGGCCGCCGACAGCAAATTTTCAAAGGATCTGTCAGATCGTTCCAGCTCCATGGTCGATGTGATCGTCCAATTCACGGCGCCACCAACTGCCGATCAGCATCAGAAAGTCGCGGCTCGGGGCGGAATATTCAAAGCCGACCTGAGGGGCATTAAAGGGGCCGTCTACTCCCTGCCTTCGTCGGCGGTCGCGGACCTGGCTCAAGATCCCGACGTGGTGTATATATCGCCCGACCGTCCGGTGAAGGGCCTGCTGAATTACAGCACCGCTGCCGTCAACGCGGGGATTGCGTGGTCGCAGTACAATCTTACCGGCACGGGGATCGGCGTGGCCGTTATTGACAGCGGGATCTCCAGCCACACGGATCTGATGAGCGCGATCGGCCTATCGCGTGTGGTTCATGGACAGGACTTCGTCGGCGGCGGCGCCAACGACTTATATGGGCATGGCACCCACGTTGCCGGCATCATCGCCGGCGATGGGGCCCTTTCTACCGGCCTGCTATACAGCATGACATTCAAAGGCATGGCGCCCAACGCCAACCTGATTAATCTGCGGGTCCTCGATGGGAATGGGAATGGGACCGACAGTATCGTCATCAAGGCCATTCAGGCCGCCGTTGCGCTGAAAAGCACCTATAACATCCGGATAATCAACCTCTCGCTGGGAAGGCCGGTGTTCGAAAGCTACACTTTGGATCCACTGTGCCAGGCGGTTGAGGCGGCGTGGAAGGCTGGGATCGTAGTTGTCGCCGCCGCCGGTAATGATGGCCGCGATAACTCCGTGGGCACCAGCGGGTACGGCACCATCATGGCGCCGGGGAACGATCCTTATGTGATAACGGTCGGAGCCATGAAAACCATGGAAACCCTGACCCGCACCGACGACCTGATCGCCAGCTATAGCTCCAAAGGCCCGACGTCGATCGACCACATCGTAAAGCCCGACCTGGTGGCGCCCGGCAACCGGGTCGTATCGCTGCTGACGCCGGATGCCACGCTGGACACGGCCTATCCGCAGAATTCGATCCCCCAGAGCTACTACTGGAACGCGTTAACCTCCGAGTTGCTCCAACCCGTTGCCGCTCAGAACTCGCTCTCGTACTTCCGGCTCAGCGGCACGAGCATGGCGGCGCCAGTGGTGAGCGGCGCGGCTGCGCTACTCCTGCAGCACAATCCAGCCCTGACTCCGGACCAGGTGAAGGCCATCCTGATGAAAACGGCATACAAGACGTTTCCGCAATCCAGCGTGGCGGTGGATCCTGCTACCGGAATCAGCTACACCAGCCAGTACGACATTTTCACGGTCGGCGCGGGCTACCTGGACATCGGGGCTGCACTGGGCAATAGTGCTGTCTTTTCCACGGCGGTGGGCAGCGCGCTCTCCCCGACCGCGGTGCTTCGCACCGTTGACGGAGTGCCGACCGTTTGCGTAGTCAACAGCGGCACAACAGCCGTCTGGGGCAGCACGGCAGTCTGGGGCAGCACCGCGGTTTGGGGCTCATCCGTGTTCGTCAACAGCAGCACCGCCGTTTGGGGTTCCACGGCGGTCTGGGGGTCCTCGGCAGTCTGGGGTTCGACCAGCGTGGCCGGTTCGACAGCGGTGTGGGGTTCTACCGCCGTTTGGGGTTCGACCGCGGTGTGGGGTTCCTCGTCGAGCGACGCTGCGGAAAGCATCCTGATCGCGATCTATGGCGAGAAGTGAGAGCGATTCGAACCCTGAAAAAGAATAACGTGAGAGAAAGCCCTGAACTTGGAGGAATCGAAGATATGAAACCATTGAGAATACTTACTACTCTGCTACTGCTGGCTTCGACGCTGGTCTTGGCACAGACTGCGGCCTACGGCCAGATTGCGAATGCCTCCTCGGACTTGAATGGCATCATAGCCAGCAATGCGTCGGCGGCAACTGTGACCGGAGGAACGACGGCTAGCTCGTCCGCAGCTTCGTCGTCTTCGTCGTCCGCGTCGGTCACCGTGACCGTAATCGTTCAATTCAATGCCGCCCCGACCACGGCCGACTTGAACCAACTGGCTTCGTATGGCCAGGTGGAGCAGGTCTTTGCCGGGATCTATGCCGCCAAGGTGCTGGTCGCAATTAGCCAGGTCGCGTCGATCGCGGCCATGCCGGATGTGAAGTACATCACGCCGGACCGGACACTAAAAGGTAAGCTCGACCTCACGGCAGCGGCAGTCAACGCGGCAGCGGCAGCCAGTTACCAGCTGGATGGCAGCGGCGTGGGTATTGCCATCATCGACAGCGGCATAGCCGCGAAGGGCGACCTCCAAAATTCGGCAGGGGCCACACGAATCGTCTACAGCCAGGATTTCACAGGGCTCGGCTCGACCAACGACGGCTACGGTCACGGCACCCACGTGGCGGGAATCGCCGCCGGAAATGGCGACGCCAGCAGGAAGAGCGGCTCCACGCGCACTTTCCAGGGAATTGCGCCCAACGCCAACCTCATCAATCTGCGAGTGCTGGACAGCAACGGACAGGGAAATGACAGCAGCTTGATCCGGGCGATCGATCGAGCCATCGCGCTGAAATCGACGTACAACATTCGTGTCATCAACCTCTCGCTGGGGCGGCCGGTGTTCGAGAGTTACATGTGGGATCCACTCTGCCAGGAGGTGGAAGCCGCATGGCGGGCCGGCATCGTGGTAGTGGCGGCCGCGGGCAATCAAGGGCGCAATACTAACGGAGGCATCGGCGGCTACGGCACCATTGAGGCGCCGAGCAACGATCCGTCCGTTATTACGGTGGGCGCGATGAATACCGTAGGTACCCCGACCCGCACCGATGACAAGATGACCAGCTACAGTTCGAAAGGGCCGACCCTTTACGACCATCTCGTGAAGCCGGATCTGGTTGCTCCCGGAAATCAAGTCGCGTCCCTCCTGGCTTCCACCACCGCAACCCTCTTCACCGAGTATTCCACGACGCGGTTGCCGAATTCCTACTACATTCCTGGAGCTGCCGGTATCTCCAGCGATTATTACCTACTAAGCGGCACCAGCATGGCGACGCCGGTGGTGAGCGGCGCGGCCGCCCTGCTGATTCAGCAGAATCCCTCGATCACGCCGGATCAAGTAAAGGCACGGCTGATGAAAACCGCTTATAAGTCGTTTCCTCCGGTGACCACTGCGACCGATCCGGCAACGGGAATTGTGTACGTCGATGTCAACGACATTTTTACCGTGGGCGCGGGTTATCTCGATATTCAGGCAGCCTTGGGAGACGCTAGTCTGGCTGGCCTGCCGGCGAAGTCTCCTGCCGTCAAATACGATTCAGCGACGGGCACAGTGAGCCTGGTGGCCGCGGCCAATGTAGTGTGGGGCTCCAACGTAGTCTGGGGCTCTAGCGTAGTGTGGGGATCCAGCGTGCTCTCAGGATCGAATGTAGTGTGGGGCTCCAACGTGGTCTGGGGATCGAGCGCCCTCCAAGGATTTAATGTAGTTTGGGGAACCGGCACGAACGGCACTATCGACCCAGCCAATGTGGTCTGGGGCAGCAACGTCGTGTGGGGCGATTCCATCCAGGGTGACAAATAGTAGTCCGCACAAGGGAGTTTCCCATGACAAAGGCGGCGAAAGTATATATCGGCAGCGTGATCGCAGCCGGCGGCGTGGTTCTCGCCGCCTCGCTGGCGAACTGGTCCTCCCCGGATCCCTTGAAGTGGGCCATCTATCTGGCTCTGGCAGTTCTCGCTTCCGTGGTGAAGCTGCGGCTACCCGGTCTGGACGGCAGTTACTCGTTGGGCTTTCTGTTCGTGCTCTACGGGGTGGCTCACTGCAACCTGCCGGAGACTCTCATGGCGGCGTGTGCAGGCGCTGTGGCCACTTGCCTCGTCAACACAAGAAAGCGCCCCAGCCTGGTCCAGGTGCTCTTCAACATTGGCAATGTGGCAATCAGCGTGAGCTCCTGCTTCATGCTGAGCCGTGTATGGCTGGCGCCGCGAATCGCACAGTACCTGCCCGCCGTGCTGGCGGTAGCGGCTTGCACCTATTTCGTCGTCAACACCGTTCTCGTCTCTGGAGTCCTGTCCCTGCTGCGAGGCAAGCGGTTGGCCGGAGTGTGCTCCGAATGGTACGTGTGGTCCTTTCCCTATTACCTGATCGGAGTGGCGCTGGTGGGGCTTTTGCCATCTGAAGGGCGGCCTGTGCCGGGAGAAGCGTGGCTGATCCTCTTGCCGCTGGTTTATCTAGTGCACTTCTTCCTGGGCTTGCTGCATTGGCATGGCGCCCCGGCAGCCATCGGCGGTCAGTCCAATGGCGTCTTGCCGCCCGCCGCCGGAAGGTTTGTGGCGGTGGTGGTTGCGGCCGGATTGCTGTTGCTGGCCGTGGCAGCAATGAATTGGCAGTCCCGGAGCCCGGCACGATTCGTCACCTACCTGGCCCTGGCGATGTGCGCTTGCGCTTTGAAGATCCGATTGCCGCGCATGCGCGGGACGCTCACGCCGGCATTCGTGCTTTTGCTGGCGTCCATCGTGGATTTGAGCTTGGAGGAAACCGTGTTGATGGCTACGGCGCTCGGATTGGTGCAGGCGGTGTGGCGCTGCAAACAGCGGCCGACGTTGGCCCAGGTGCTCTTCAATCCGGCTTGTCTGGCGCTGAGCGGGGCCTGCGCCTATGTCTTGAGCCGGGCGGTGCTGGCGCCGTGGCTGGGCAATTCCGTTGTGGGCGTGCTGGTGATCGGCACCATTGTGCTAAACGGCTGCAACACCCTGCTGGTGGGCGCGGTGTTAGAGCTGATCGAGGGGAGGCCGCTGGGTAGTGCATGGCAGTTCTGCCACTACTGGTCGCTGCCCTACTATCTGGTGGGGGCAGCTGTGGCAGGCATCATGGTGGCTACTAGCCGGACTGCTTCTTGGCCAGCGTCTTTGCTGGTTCTGCCGCTCATGGGGCTGGTGTACGTCTCCTACCGCGTGCACCTGGAGCAGCTTGTCGACCGGAGTGCACAGGCGCCGGCGTAATCAGGGACGAGCCCGGGGACAACACTCAATGGGTGTAAAACAACATCAACCATTCCAGTTCTCGGTAGCGGGTCAGTTGAAACCGGCTCACTACCCATCTCTCGTTCAACACCTCCCACGAGGGCGGCCTCATCGGCGCGAATTTAGACGAACTTTTAGCTTCGGCCGATAACTTTCGCGACAACACTGGCTACGCAAGACCCTTGTTCGACGGCGACAAATTCAAGGTTCGCGGAGCCGCTAATTCCATTTCTCCGCGGACCTCGCCCAGGGCCTCTCGATCTGCCGGCGACGATGACAGTCCTAGGGGAAGTCTGGGGATGGAGGCAATCAGAGCTTTGGTGTAGGGATGTGCCGGTCGGCGGAAGATATTTTCCGTGGAGTTGAATTCGACGATGTGGCCTTGCGATAAAATCGCCACTCGTCTGCAAATCGAGCCGACCGACAACAGGTCATGCGAAATGTATAAAATGCCCATCTGTAATTCGCGGTTCAGACGGGCAAAAAGCCGCAAAATCTCCGCCTGTGTTACCGCGTCAAGAGCACTCGTAGGTTCATCCGCGAGCAGCAGTGGCGGCCTGTGGACAATCGCCATCGCGATGAGCACCCGCTGCGCCTGCCCGACGCTCAACTGGCGGGGGTAGCGCCGCAAGAACGAGTCGTCGGCGGGCAGGCTGACTTTTTCGAGCAGTTCGATCGCGTCGGTCCGGCCGAAAGGCCGGTCATAATGGGCCTTGTGCGCGCGCCAGGACTCATAAACCTGGTCGCCGATCCGCATGGCCGGATTCAAACTGGCAATCGGGCTCTGCAACACCAACCCGATCTCCCGCCCGCGGACGCACCTCATCGTCTTTTCCGGGATCTGCAACAGGTTGTGGCCCCCAAATCGTATCTCGCCCTCCACCCATCCGCCACGGTACGGCAACAACCGCAACAGGGCCAGGGCCATGGTGCTCTTTCCCGATCCGCTCTCCCCTACCAGACCGACAATCTCACCCGGTGCAACCTCCAGTGCGGCATCCCGCAAAACTGCCAGGCGGCCCGTGTAGCCAGCGGACAAGCGCGTTGAGAGCAGAGGAAGGCGCTCCATTTATCGACTCTCCGCAATGGTCGCCGGTTTGCGGAGCCAGTCGATGTTCCAGAATGCTTGCGGCGTCAGAACCGCCGGCGATGCATTTTGGATTTCGGGCGAGACCGCGGTAAGCGAATTCTTGGTCACAAGATACAGAAACGGAGCCTCGTCCGAAACGATCTGCTGCACACGATCGAACGCGCGCTTTCGAACCTCGGGACGGATGTCGCTGGCCTGAGCACGCATCAGCTTGTCGATCTCCGCTTCCCAGGCGGTTGCCGGCTGTTTCTGGTTGGGATTCCACTGGTGGTTCGCGGCGGAACTAAGCCAGACGTTCATCTGCGCGCTCGGGTCGAGATCGAGGTTGCTGAGACCGAGCAGGCAGGATTCGTAATTGAATGTCGTGGCGATGCGCTCGATGAGCGAGGGGAAATCCAGAGTAACCACGTTCAGCCGAATCCCAATGGCCTGGAGGTCCTGTTGCACCATCGCCGCGATTCGTTCCCGGTTCCGATTGCCGGCGTTGGTGATGACCGAGAATTCCACTGCGTGACCTTCACGGTCGTACAGCGTGGCGCCGCGCAGGCGGAATCCTTCGGCCTCGAGTCTCCTGCGCGCGGACCCAATATCGTATGGATGAGGCTTCAGTGAAGCGTTGAACCAAAACTGATTGGCCGGCGATATGGGCCCCTCCGCCGGACGGGCGTGGCCGCGGTACACAATGCGGCAGATGTCCGCGCGGTTGATGGCTTCCGATACCGCGCGCCGGAATCCGGCGGATCGAAACCAAGTCTGCTTATACGCAGGGAGCGGAGTGGAGGGTACCTGATTGAACCACATCATTTCAGATTCCAGCGATGCGCCAGCGTCCAATACCGAGTGGGGCATTAGCCGCGTCAATTCATCGAACGTGTCGGCATCGACAGAGTTGATCAGGTCTATCTCACCGCGGCGGAACTTGACCAGCTCGATGTCGCGGTTTTGTTGGATTTCCAGGCGGATCCGTTCTATGATCGGCAGCCGTTCCCCGTGGGTACCCACCTTCCAATAGTTGGGGTTTCGCGATAGCAGGATTTCGGATCCGGCCCTGTACTCTGCGACGAAATACGACCCCAGGACGGCCGCGATCTTCTGCGGCGATTTTGCCGAACTGATCGCCACTTGATCGAGCAGCCGTTCCATCCCCGCGACCGGAGCGCCGAATAGGATGGAGACAGTCAGCGGAGATAACACCGTAATCCGAGGTGGAACTTCGCTCGACCGGAAGGCGTCTGCCGCCGGAGAGTGCGTTTCCGGAGCCATCAGTCGCTTCATAGTGAACGCCACGTCGTCGGCCGAAAAGGGCGTGCCATCGGAAAACTTCACGTTCGGACGCAGATGAAAAGTGATGCCCCGGCCCTGGCTGTCCACATTCCAGGAGGTGGCGAGCTCAGGGTTGAGCTGTTGGGTCTTACGGTTGATGCGGATCAGAACTCCGCCGGTGAGGTAGCGGATGATTTCGGAGTTGTCATCGTCAACCAGCAGGGGATCGAAAGTCTTCGGATCGGCACGCAGGCAAAAGCGAAGTTCGCTGGGGGCCTGAGCCGCCCAGGCGCCTGCCGATGACAGGCCGAGCATCGCGAGCAGAACGAAAAAACGTTTCATGTGTGAAGCTCCTGATGTGGCATTGCCAGCTTGAGGCAGGCCACCGACAGCATAACTACCGCCAGCGGCGCGAAGGCCTCCGGCCGGAGGGAGAATGGACTTTGCAAATCGCGCAAGAGGTTCCCCCAGGTGGGAAAGGGCTCACTGGCGCTTAACCCAAGCAAGCCCAGGTTAGCCTCCGCCAGGATGAAGACGGGAATCGCGGTCCACAACTGCGCCAGCAGTATGGGTTTCAGATTTGGAATCACGTAGCGCCACAGGATCCGGAACCTGCCGCACCCCAGGGCGCTTGCCTGCAGGGTGAACTCCGATTCGCACAGTTTCCGCGTTCCCGCGCGGATGACACGCGCCGGGCCGGCCCATCCGAGGGCCGCCAGCAGTCCATAAGTCATGATGAGGGAGGCGATCGGCGGCGCGTTCAAAGGCAGCAGAGCGCGCGCCGCCAGCAACAGGAACAACCATGGCAGCGAAAGCATCAGATCGATCGTCCGCACAGTGCACCTGTCCCAGAAGCCGCCGAAGTATCCGGCGATGCCGCCCACAATCATTGCGAGTAAGGTCGCCGCCAGTGCCGCGGCTGGGGCCAGGAGGAGCGAGATGCGGGTGGCAAACAGAAGCCGTACCAGCCGGTCCCGCCCCAACTCGTCTGTCCCCAGCAGGAATGCGGCGGACGGGCGCGCTCCGGGCAATTCCCGGTATTGGGTGGAGTGAGAGTTCGCCGATATCGAGCCCCAAAGGATCGCGGCTGCGAGCAGCCCCGCCAGAGTTAAGATCGCCAGCAGTTGCGAGCGCTTCACGCCTGCCTCCCGCGGAATCCGGCCCAGTCGGACAGGGCATTGCAGACCTGGGTCATTACGATCACCACGAACGTGATCGCTACCAGCAGCGGCAGGTCCCGCGCCGTGGCGGCCTTCCAGGCCAGTTGACCGATGCCTGGCAGATCGCACAGGACCTCGACAGGAATCGCGGCCCCGAAGGCGATGCTGACACTCACCCCGGCCAGCGCCAGCAATTGCGGCGCAACCGAAGGCAATACGTGCCGAGCCAAGATACGGCCGCCGCCCACGCCCTTTGCCCGTGCGGTCAGAATGTGCGGCTGCGCGTAGGCTTCTTGGAGCAGATTGCGCACGTACTCGAAAATTCTCGGGCAGATCACCAGGGCTACCAATGCTCGCACCGGCCCGCCGATATCAAAGACCAAAAGTGCCATGGCCGCGGCAGGGAGGCACATGAGTATCTGGTGGAACGTTGCTGCCAAGCCATGGAACACCCGCGACCGGCACATCACCGAAGGCAGGGCCAGCGCAAACGCCAACGCCCATCCTCCCGAAATCCCGACGGCCATCAATTGAACGGTTACCGGGAATCTTTCCTGGAACAGCTGTGAGATAGGCCGCCTCAAGGAAGGGGAATCTCCCAGGTCCGCATGCAGCACCATCCGTTCCAGCCGTTTGCCATAGAACGCCAGGACGTTCTGATTAGCCGAATGTTCGAGTTCGATCGAGCGGCGGCTGGCTTCGTCCAGGCGAGGGTCCAACTCGCGCTCGTCCACCAGGAAGCCGGGGCTGAAACGGACCAGGACGGCGGTCAACAGCCCTCCGACCAAGACCGTGAGGCCAAGTGCGGCGATTCGGGAAATCACTATTTTGAAACAGCTTCGCATGGCGGTCCGAGCTTCCGGCAGAGCGGCCAAAGTAGACTTTGTTTCGAGGAACAGGCCGTCATCCACTGCTCACGCTCCTGCCGACGACGCCGATGATAGTGCGGCGGTCTGTGGCGGGCCCGGGACCTGATATCGCCCGTCGGCTGTGCTCCCGTGCGCAGTGACTTCGCATCCGGTCCCATAGGCCTTTGGTCTATCGCCGAAGCCGCGATCCGAGGGCATTCCCATCGCGCCGCTGGCCGTCGAGGCGGCCAATGGTAGTTCCAGACTGAAGACCGCGCCCTGGCCAGGTCCGTCGCTCTCGGCCGACAACGTGCCGCCCATTTGTTTGGCGGCCAGTGCCGCGGAATGCAATCCGAAGCCATGCCCGTGCGGTTTTGTTGTGAAACCGTGCGCGAAGATCCGCGTTAAGTTCTCGCGTTCCAAACCGACACCGTTGTCGCGGACCTCGATGCGCACCCGGCCGTCCCCAAAGCGGTTAATCCGCACATGGATCCGTTTCTCGGGCTTTGCTGCTTCATCGATGGCGTCTTCGGCGTTGCGCAGAAGATTCAAGAGAATCTGCAAGACCTGGTGTTTATCGAGCTCCACCGGCGGTAGGGTTTCGTAGTCGCGCTCCAGATGAATGCCTTTCCGGTTAAGCGCGGGCTCGATAATACCTATGGCGTCCTCGACCAGATCCGATAACGAGACGGTCTCGATCAAGCCGAAGACCTTGCCATAATTCTGCTGCGCCGCCACGATTTCCTTGATGTGGTCGATATGCCTGGTGAGCGATTCCACCTCTCGTAGCATCGTCTGATGTTCTTCTCCGAGACATTTGGTCAGTTTTGCGAGATAGGGCATGACCCGTTGCCCTTTGGGGTCGGAGCTGAGGAAATCAGGAAGGTTGCCGGAGTGTTCCTCCAGCAAGTCGATCAGTGCGATCAGATTAGTAAGTCGCGACTCCCGGATCTTGTTCGCTACCAGTGTTGCGGAGACGTTGACACTATTCAGCACATTTCCCACATTATGCAAGACTCCGGCGGCGACCTCAGCCATTCCGGCCTGTCTTGACAGGGTTATGAGGCCCTGCTGTGCCTCCGCCAATTGTGCGTAGGCCTCGTCTTTGTCTTTGACGTGGTCCTTTTCCTCCTGAAGCCGGCTCAGGTACACACGATAGGAACGGTCGAGCAGATAAATGCCGGGAAAAACCAGAATCGCATACTCCCAGCCGAAGTGGCGGTTGCAAATGTGGATCACCCCCACAAGTCCAGCGCCGAAGATGTACTGCGGCGCCGTCCACACGAAGTTCTCCCGCCAGACCTGGACGGTTCCCTTCATTTCCGTCAGAGCGATGATTTCTGCGACGATTAAAGTGTTGAGCAGGAAATAACTGACCGACGCACAGAAGAGCAATACTGGAAGGCTGCTGTTTATCGTCCGGATCGCGAGGGATCCGTAGACCATACTGCAAACCACCCCACACAACGCGGCGTTACCGAGGTTAAAGGCGATCTTGATCAGTCCGGGGCGGGCCTTCGTAGACCACAGACATTGGGCCAGCGTGGCCGCGCAACTAATGAGAAGTGTGTCGACCCTTGGCAACTCCACGGCACTAAGGAGAATGAATACGAAGTTGACCGACAAGGTTCCCGTGACCCCAGGGAGCCCGACCTTCATCCGCGATGACAGCACGGCCAGAACCACGTAGAGAATGAACTGGAGCGTCTGCGCGGATCGCCATTCGGCGTGGGTCAGGGTGACTGCGGCAGCGAGTAGGCCCACAGCAGTCACCGCCGTAATGAAGAACTGTGCGGTCCGGGACATCCCTTTTACCTCATCTTGATCGGTTTTTAGCTCTTCTTTGCCAAATATCCGGTGCCGTTAGGAGCAGGGTCGCCGACAAGTACGGATCTTCGCGTGAGATCTCCACCAGGCTTATCGGCGCCAGCCGGGCGATTTCTACGATTTTGACTTCTTCGCCGCAGAGCGCGCGATCTTCGGTCGACCGATCGAGAGAATCACCGCGGCGCTAAGCGATAAACGTGCGCGAACCTCGTGTCCCTGGTGCACACCGCTGTAGCGTGCCACGCGATTGCCGCGCCCAAACACTGGTCGACTTGCAAACCCGCTACACGTTTCGCCTCTGATCCGGGCCGAAAGCGGGTGCCGGGTGCGCGGCATCCCGCGAGCCTCCTGGGAGCAGCAGGCGAGCAGGAGGATCTTCGTCAAACCTTCGCCAGCGCGGCTAACTGTTTTCGGGAGTTCAAGAGCTAGTGTTTTGCTCGGAGGAGTGAGCCACAAACATCTGTTTTGGGCTCGTGCTCATCTGGTTTCTGCCCCGGAGAACATCAGGCGAAAGCCCTCCTGCTCGCCTGCTGCTCCCAGGAGGCTCGCGGGATGCCTGGGTCGATCTCGAACTGGGCGGCAAGAAACGCAAGGTGCAGACCGCATCGGCGGTGCTGTGCTATTCGCGGATGCTGTTCTTCCAGTGTTATCCAAACTTTCGGCGTTTCGACTGCAAGGTGTTTCTCACCGAGGCGCTGCGGTTCATGGGTGGCGCGACCACTCGCGTGATGATCGATAACACGCACGTAGTCGTACTGCGGGGCAGCGGACGCGACATGGTGCCGGTGCCGGAGATGGCCGCCTTTGGAGAGCGTTTCGGCTTTCAGTTTGTGGCTCACGCGATTGGGAATGCGAACCGTTCGGGGCGGGTGGAGCGCCCCTTCCATTTCATCGAGAATAACTTTCTGGCCGGACGCACCTTCAGCAGTTGGGAGGATCTGAACCTGCGGGCGCGGGAGTGGTGCGATAAGGTCAATTCGACTTACAAGAAACATATCCGTGCGATTCCCCGTGAGCTATTCGCAGTCGAGCGGCTGCATCTGAAGCCACTGCCGGCATGGATTCCGGAAGTCTACCGGCTGCAACAGCGCCTGGTCGATATCGAAGGGTACGTGGCGCTGAACAGCAATCGCTATTCGGTCCCGGTGGACTGGATCGGCCGTCGCGTGGAGGTGCGCGAGACCAGGGACAAGATCGAGATTCAACTCGATGCACGACGCCTGGTGACGCACCGGCGCATTGCCGAAGCCGAGCACCAGAGAGTGATGCTGGCCGAGCATCGTCCGCCGCGCGGCCAGAGGGATGCACGGCCCGATCCGCATCCCGAAGAGAAGGCCATCATCGCGGCCGCGCCTGAACTGGCCGACTATGTCGCGGGGCTGAAACAACGAAGCCGCAAGGTAGTCACGCTTGCCCTGCGGCAACTGTTGCGTCTGGTGCGGGAGTATCCACGGGAACCGCTGCTGGGAGCCGTGCGCGATGCCGGCCGGTATGGTCTTTACGATCTGGACCGGCTGGAACGGATGATCTTGCGCCGCGTGACGCGCGAGTACTTTCTGCTCGAAGGGGAATCCGGCGATGACTGAAGAACTGGAACAACTGCTGAAGAATCTCAAGCTGCGGCGCATGCTGGAGATCTATGACGAACAGTTGCGCGCCGCCGACAAAGACGACATCAGTTACTCGGAGTTCGTCACGCGCCTGGTGCGCGCGCAGTTTCAGGCCAGGCAGGAGGGCGCGCTGGAGTGGCGTATCCGGCGTGCCAATCTGCCCGAGCGCTGGTCGCTGGAGACATTCCCTTTTGCCCGCCAGCCGGGCGTGAATCGCAAACAGATTCGTGGGCTTGCGGAGCTGGAGTTCATCGCCAAGGCGGAAAATATCGTCCTGGTCGGGGAAACCGGAAGAGGCAAGACCGGATTGGCTTGTGGTCTGCTGCTGAAGGCGCTGGAGAATGGTTACCGCTGTCAGTTCGTCAAGGCCCAGGACTTATTCGACGAGATGTACGCCTCGCTGGCGGATCGTTCCTCGCGGCAGTTGCTCAAGCGCCTTGCCCGCCTGGACGTCCTTCTAATTGACGAATTTGGGTATTTGAATCTGAAACCGGAGCAATCCAACATCTTCTTCAAGCTGATGGAGGAGCGCTATCGGCAGCATTCCACCATCATTACAACGAATCTCGTGTACGACGAGTGGCCGAACTTTTTGGGCAATCGTCCGATGGTGGAAGCGCTGCTGAGCCGTCTGCGGCACTACTGCCACACCGTGCACATTGACGGGCCGTCGCTGCGCCCGCCACAAAGCTGAGGCGTACGATGGCGGACGACGGCCGCGGCCAGGAAGAGTACATTCGCCAGGTTCTGGAGGCGTACCGCAAAACACCGGGTACGATGGGAACGGTCCGCCGTGCGGACCACATGCTGGCCATGCAACTCTACCAGCGCGGTGTCTCCGCGAGCGTGATCGAAAATGCATTTGTGCTGGCGGCAATGCGCCGCTTGATGCGTCCCGCCGATGCCCCGCCGTTGGGCACGATTCGTTCCCTGGCTTATTTCCTGCCGGTGATCGAGGAAGTGCTTGGCTTGCGCATCAGCCCGGAGTACTTCCAGCACGTACGCCGCAAGCTCGAACGGATCGCCCGCGATCGGTAGGCCACCACGCGCGCCTTTGGCGCGGATGATGGAACACCAACCCGCACGCCTTCGGCGTGGATGATACTGCTTGCTCGTTTCACTCCCACAAGAACACGCCTTCGGCGTGGATGATGGCCCTCTGATCTCGCTCCCGTTCCCGGTCCCGTTCTCAGAGTGGGTCACTTCAGCCGAGACCTACTGGTCTACTCTTGCCAAGCGCCCAAGCGCTGCACATCAGAGCGACAATGGAGAAGGCCGCGCCAAAGCTCGCGTGCAAGGCGTCATTTGTATTGCAAGAACGCCAGGTACTGGTATCACAGCTCATCGAAGCCTCCGTTCGGTTGTGAAACCAAGCATATCGCAAGCGCGGCGTTGCGATTCGAGTTGCCGGTACCTCGGTAAGGCTGGAGGTTCATGCGGCTGGGTTGAGGACGGCACGGTACAGAGTAGACCGGGCGACTCCGAAGCGGGAAGCAGGCAGCAATTTCGGCAACGGGGATGTCGGCGGTTTTGAGCAGCGCCCGGATGGTCTTGATCTCTTTGGCGGAGAGTTTGGCTGGGCGGCCGCTTTTTCGACCGCGAGCACGCGAATCGCGCCTGGCTGGAATTTTACGACGACGCCGACGCGGGCACCGGGGGTCCGCTAGCGATATTGGCACATAACGTTCTTTTTCCGCGATGCTTGGCCGTAGGCGGGTTTTCAACCCAATACTATGCGATGATCCGATCCATGGCGGAAAAGGTGTAATGCGTCAGCTGTCTCCTGGCTGAATTCTGGGCAGAAGATCCGTCATTCCACGTTTCAACTTGAATGGAGCCAATTAACATGAAGATCATTGATGAACAAACGCGCCAGAAATGTCACCTCTCGGCGCAAACCACATACCCTAAACGCCGTTCCCCGTATTTCGCCACTGCACCACCTGAACGCCGAATCATAGCGCGCGGGCGAGCATGCTGCCCGGCACTACTCCTTTGTTTCTGCGCCACGTATGCCGCATTTGCGGCCACGCCGGCCTGCGTCGCCATTCCCTCCGGGCTGGTTGGCTGGTGGACTGGCGACACCAATGAGAATGACGTGACGGGTGCCAACAATCCCTCTACCGTCAACGCCGTAAACCTCGTTCCCGGAGAGGTCCTGGATGGATTTTCGTTCGGCACGCAGGGATATATCCAGATCCCCTCCGCTGCTGACCTCGCGAACCAGCAATTCACCTGGACAGCGTGGGTAAGACCCGACGGACCAGGCCCAAACAACGATACCTTCGGGAGCTACGTTCTCGAAAACTATGTTGATGGCTTCACCGACGCCGTTTCGCTGTCTTGGAGTGCCTTGAATCACCAGTTCTTCTTTATCTTCGGCTCCACCGCATCCGAATACATCGCCTCGTCTGATAAGTTCGCGCCCGGTAGCTTCTATTTTGTGTCGGCCACGTACGATGGCAATTTCTTTCGGCTGTTTGTAAACGGCGTTCTGGAAGGCTCCCTTTCGCAATCGAAGACGATCGCATACTCTTCGTCTGGCTGGACATTCGGTTCCAGTAACGCCATCCCTTCGGCCGCTGGCTTTCCACGCACCTGGAACGGCGTGATCGATGAAGTGCAGGCGTTCAACCGGGCTCTCTCTGCGTCCGAGCTGCTGTCGATTTTCAACGCGGCCACGGGCGGGGAGTGCAAAGGCACGCCAGCGATTTATGCGGGCGGAGCCGTCAGTGCGCTCGCCTTCGGCGGGTTTCCCTCGGTCGCCCCTGGTTCCTGGATCGAAATCTACGGCTCGGGCCTTGCCGCTGAGGCGCGGGCCTGGACCGGCAGTGATTTTCAAGGCATCGACGCTCCGATTTCACTTGATGGGACCTCCGTCTTCATCGGCGGCCAGAACGCCTTTATCGACTACATCAGCGCCGGCCAGGTGAACGCACAAGTGCCCTCCGACATCGCCACCGGTCCTCAGCAACTCACCGTCAAGACAGTCACCGGCACGAGCAGCTCCTTCGGCATCACCGTCAATGCCGCCGAGCCTGGGCTCCTCGCGCCGTCGTCTTTCAACATAGGCGGAATCCAGTACGCGGTGGCGCTTTTCCTCGATGGCACCTATGCGCTACCAGCAAACGCCATCACCGGCATCAGCTCGCGCCCGGCCAGGCCCGGTGACACGATCGTCCTCTACGGCGTCGGGTTCGGGCCGGTGACGCCGGACATCCCTGCGGGCCAGATTGTGCAGCAGCAGAACATGCTGGCATTGCCCTTTGCCGTGTCTATCGGCGGAGTGCCTGCAACAGTGAGTTACGATGGCCTCGCCCCGAACTATGTCGGTCTCTACCAGTTCAACGTCACGCTGCCTGCGGTGCCGCCCGGCAATGCGGCGTTGACGTTCACTTTGGGAACGACTGTCGGAACACAGGCGCTGAATATCGCTGTCGGGCAATGAAGGAGTGAAATATGGAAAACCATCAGGAAGGGAGCAGCGGAGCACGCCGTAGTAAGGTGCCGGTGTCGGCGCCGCCGGAGTAGGGAACTCAATCGCGCTGGTCGGCCTTTCGACAGGTCTCGCGGTCCTGCCACGAATCGATACAGGTCCATAGCACGAGGAATGCTCTTTCGAAAGCTAGCGATATTCACGGTTAACGTTCTTCGGGACGCCATCGCCGCTCGGCACCTGCAAGCTGAGCGGCCGCGCGGAAAACCACGCCAGAAAACCTGTCTGTTATCCATAACCTCTCATCATGATTAGGCGTCCCACGCTCGGCGTTACACTGGTCCCACCATGTTCACTCGTCGCAGCTTTCTTCAGACCGCCGCTAGCGCCTCCACCGCTCTCACCCTGACCGCCCCGCGTCGGCTTCTGGCCCAGGCCAACTCGGTCTATCGCAACCCCATTCTGGGCGGAGACCACCCCGACGCTAGTCCAATCCGCGTCGGTAACGAATTCTTCCTCACCCACTCCAGCTTCGACTACGCCCCGGGCCTGCTCATCTGGCGCTCCCCCGATCTGGTGAACTGGAGGCCTGTGGCCGCCGCCCTGCATCGCTACGCCGGCAGCGTCTGGGCCCCTTATCTCAGCGAGTACGAAGGCCGCTTTTACATCTATTTCCCCGCCGACAACCGCCTGCGCGTGGTCCATGCCGATCATCCGCTCGGTCCCTGGAGTGAACCCATCGACCTCGGCATCAACGCCATCGACCCCGCCCACATCGCCGAGAACGGACGCCGCTTCCTCTACGCCAACGGTGGCGTAATGGCCGAGCTGACCGCCGATGGATTGGGTGTGAAGGTGCCTCCGCACCACGCTTTCGATCCTTGGCCTGTGCCAGCCTCGATGCGCATCGAATGCACCTGTCTGGAAGCGCCGAAGGTGATTGAGCACGACGGTTATTTCTACTTGAACGTCGCCGAGGGTGGAACCGCCGGGCCTTCTACCAGCCACGCCGTCGTCTCGGCGCGTAGCCGCCACGCCGACGGTCCCTGGGAGTATTCGCCCTACAACCCCATCGTCCACACCCAAAGCCGCGACTCGCGCTGGCTCTCGGTCGGCCACGGCCGCCTGGTCGATACGCCCGAAGGACGTTGGTTCATGACCGTCCACTCCTACGAGAACGGCTATCGCGCCCTGGGCCGCCAAACCCTCCTCCTGCCAATCGAATGGACCACGGACGGCTGGTTCCGCGTCCCCGCCGGCATAACCGCCGATTCGGCCATCCCAATGCCGATTCCCGGCAGCCCCAGCTACCCCTGCCCGACCCCTCGGATGGCTTCACCAGCGCCGAACTCGGCCTGCAATGGGCCTTCTGGCACGAGTTCGACCCGGCACGCTTTACGACCGGTCAGGGTGTGCTGACCCTGAATGCGTTCGGCAGTTCGCTGCCCGACAGTTTCCCCCTCACCACCCCAGTCGGCGGCCACTCCTACACCGTCGAAATCGACACCGAGATCGCTCCCGGCTGCTCCACCGGCCTGCTGCTCTTCTACGATCCCCAGCACGCTACCGGCATTCTCCTCGATGGCGAGGGCATCGGAGTGCGCCTGGCCAGCGGTTATGTCCCCAGCCGCCAACAGAAGGGCGCAACGCGCGCCACCCTGCGCATCGTCAATGACAACCAGGAAGTCGATTTCTACTTCCGCCTCCCAGGCCAAAGCTGGCAAAAGACCCGCGAATCGGCCGAAGTCAGTGGCATGCACCACAACGTCCTCGGCGGATTTCTCGACCTACGCCCCGCGGTCTTCGCCGCCGGCTCCGGCAGCGCCAGCTTCCGCAACTTCGGCTACTGGCCTGAAACGAAGGTGCCGGCATAACTGGTCGCCGTTCTTGTTTACCCTTGCACCGTGCCCAACCCCTCCGCGTGTTTTGCGGATTGGGAAAATGGAGGCCCATCATCTCGCCCCTCCAACCGTCTCACCAAAAAGCTCGCAATGGCACGCAACCTCGGTGCATCGGAATAACGGGCAGAGATTGGCCTGATATGTGGGTTTTGTCGAACTACACCCAACGGCCACGGCGCGAGAATAGCTAGCGATATTTACTCTTAACGCTTGGCAGAGTGGTCGGCCTGTCGCGCGCTGCCTAGAGATTCACGCTGCTCTATATGTCAGCAACGGACGTGGTGGGTCGGTTGGCGGTCCGGTCTGCGGCGACCTCCAGATCGGCATGATCGCAATGGCGGGGACCCGCGGTAGCCACCTTCTGCCCGAAGTACCGTTCGAGCAACTGCTCCAGTTGACCTGCGACCAACTTCCTGCTGTACTTCTCCTCGTACAGTTTCTGACCGTTCTTCGCGAGACTCTCGAGCCTTCCAACCTCACGTCCGAACCGTTCCAACTCCGCCACGAACTTTGCGGCGTCATCCGCCAGCACGATATTCTCCCCGTCTCGCAACCCTTCGATTCCTTGCGCCGCCACGCTACTGCTCAGCACCGGTACCCCGGACGCGAATGACTCAACGATTCGTGTCCTGAGCCCTGTTGCCTCCGTTGCCGCCACGATTTGCAGGTCGTTCCATCCATACACGGACTGCAAGTCCGACACGCGCCCGAAGAATTTTACCTGGGGAAACCGCGCACCCATCTCCTGCAGCCGAGCGCAGCGGCTGCCTCCAATAATAGGCCCCACGATGTTCAGTCGCGTCCGGTTCGCCGTCTCTGGGCTTAGCCTCGGCAGTACCTGCTCGAACAGAAACGCAAGGGAACGGAACGTCGGCACGTGGTGGATCTGCCCCAAGTGCAGCACCTCAAAGGTTGCTCCCCCCAGCCACGGCCGTAACCTCGCGGGCGGCGCCTCGTACGGCATGCTTATCGGAAGCAGCTCGGCATTCTCAGAGCCCCAACGCGCGCGCGCGGTCTCCGCATCCGCCCGCGAGATGCACAGCACCAGCGAACACTTCCGCGCCGCGGTGCGTTCTACCCTTCGCAGGAACGCAACCTTGCGGAGTTCCCACGCGCGGGCTGCCCGGCCCTCAACCTCCGTGTCGATCCCGATTTCGTATTCTACGAAGTCGGACGGAATGTCGTGGCAACTCCACACCGAGTTCAATTTCTTCACGCACGTTGCCACGTGCGCAGCCGGCAGCATTTCAAAGTGGTGTATCGCGCCCGGACATCTGGCCTCCCGATCCCGCACCGCGCGCTGCAGGGTCGCGTGCCCCTTGTAAAAGAAGCCGCATGCCGCTCGGTAGGGGAATCCGACGAGATAGGCCGCGTGCAGGAAGGACGATCGCTTCTCCTCACGCGCATCTATGGTGACTACTCGAAGCCCCGCGAGATCCGCCTCGTAGTCGCGGAAACCGGAACCTGTTTGAAGGTGCACGAGCTCTGTCTCATAACCCAGTTCCAAATAGGCGCGAGCATTGGAATACGTGCGCAAAGCACTCCCCGCGCCATCCTTCTGCGGAAAGAAATCGACGGTGTATAAGAAGGCCCGCTTGGGTTGTTCCATGGTCGAATATCACATTGTACGGTGAAAACTGGGTAGCCATCCCACGTCCCTGCGGGCTACCGATATTCGCCGTTAACGTGGCTCCCTAACAATCGAGAATTTCTAATCGCGCTTCCACCTTTGCAGTCAATTGTTCCCGCGGTGGCAGGGATATGCTGCGAAATGGCTCCGGAAGGGATCTCAACACGTCGTCGTAAGTCGGCGAAGTCTTGAATCGCACGGATGAAAAACCCAAAGCGGTCGCGAGCCGGCAGGAGACCTTAATCGACTGGAGCAACTCTGAATCGCAAGCCTCCACCGGTGAATGATGATGTCGGCAAATTTCGTCAAACCATTCGGGAAGAACCCAGTATTCAATCAGGCATCCACCAGCCGCGCCGTGGTCCATGCTCAGGATGCTACGTTCCGCCCGGAGTACGTCGTCGGGCTCTGCGAACTCGCTGGTGAGAATCCGAGCGGTCTCGCTGGCGTAAGATTTCAGAAAGCCAAAACGTCCGATGTCATGCAGCAGGCCCGCGGTGAATGCGTGATCGAGAGACGCGCCAAGCCCCGGCGCAATCTCTTCGGCGATCGCGGCGCAGGCGATGCTATGTCTCCAGCAGGGTCGGATCAGGGGGCCGACGTCACGGACCAGTCCTCTCATTGCCACGGCCGCAGCCAGATCCCGCACCCGGTTAACTCCCAGGACCGCCACAGCGTGCCGCAGAGATCCGATTCGTGCCGGAAAGCCGAACAAGGAGGAGTTCGCTAGAAAGAGGACGTCGGCCGCCAGTGCGGGATCGCCACCAACCATCGAGGCGATTCGTTTTGCATCCGCCTCGGGGCCGCTGGCCTCGGAAACCACGTGGCTGGCTACCGAGCGGAACGTTGGTAAGCCACACAGCCGGACTTCAACTCGAACCGTCTCAGTGAGGCGTGCGACCTCATCTGCATCTTGGGTCGGGATATTTGGGCCTGTGCCGGAAGTTCGATTTTGATCTAGCACGATAAACTTCCCGGAAGCAAAACTACTCTCAAAGTATCTCCGTATCAATTTAGAGATAAAAGTCCCGATGGTACTGGAAGGGTACTGTCGGCAGGTTTGCTTCGGTTCCAGGCCCCGGGGGAATGATTGCGGGCAGGGCGGCTCGCGGTCTACCGATATTGAATACTAACGATGTGAATTTATTGTTGCGTCAGCCCTAAGCGGGCCCTGCTGCCCCTGGAAACCGAGAGGATCGCGAGGATTCTTGAGAAACAAAGTGGGAAAAACAAGAGGATCGCGAGGAATTTGAGGAAAGAGCCATGGAAACTCGGTCCGGTCGTTATTCCAGGACCTGGCACGTGGGGCCAAGTTTTCTATTTTGCGTTAGACGACCAAGATCCCTTCCCTGAGCTTCTTCTCCAACGGCTGCCCCATGTGGACCTCCAGGTCAACCTCGACGGAATGGCGTTCGTCTTTCCCTTCAAACTGTAGCTGCCGCTGATTGTTCGTGCCGCCCGCTCGTGAGTGTGTGATGTCCGGGACCGCGGGTCGGCGGATGTTTCACAGTGAGAGTTGACTAACGGAGGTTCGGATCAAGTTGGACCTGAGCGTCAACTGCGGAAAGTGCGCGTGAGCAGATCCCTAGCACTACACAGCACTTCCCCTGCCTCATCGTGAGTCGGAGAGTAACCGTCATGGACCACGCGGTTCCGAAACCTGAAGACTGCCTTTGCCTGTTGAATCCACGCCCAGTTCATACCCAATGAGACCGCGGCGTCCTCGACGAGTTCCGAGTAGCCTCGTTCCTTTTGGTCACCAGCGGCCTGCTTAAGACGGCCTTCCAGTGCGCTCGCACTTAGGACTACGCCCGACCGGTAGAATCCGTAAAGATAAGCTTTCGAGGCTTCTTCCAGTTGCGGATCATCAAACGGGAGAGGATCGAGTTGCTCCCATCTATCCACGATCTTGCCGTACTTCCGCGCAACCTCGCGCAAGCAAAGCTTCTCTCGGGCTGTCGCGACCTCCTGCTCCTCCTCACGATCAAGGGTCGTCGCTCCTACCGAAACCCGCCAGGCCTCCAGGAAAGGCAGCACCAATTCTAACGCCTCTCCGCGGGGCATCGCTTCGGGGAAGATGGCGGCCAAGTCGTCGATATCCCCGCTGAGAAAACGGTCAATGGTGGCCGCCGAAACGCCCGCCCGCTCAAGGCGCTTCCTCTCCCTTCTCAGATACTCGCCGCGTCGACCGCCAGCCAGTTGCGAACGGACTGCATGTTCCGCCAGAGGCCCGATCTTGGGCTGCCGGCCCACGAAACAAGGCGTATAGTCTTCGCACCTTCCGGGCCCGGTCCCGACGTGCTCCCAGTATGCATCGGCTCCTATCACATAGTAAGACCGCGATCCGTCGTGCGACTCGTACTGAAGCCAATCATCCGCAATGATCTTTTCAGCGACATCCACGACTAATCCTGCCACACTTGCCATTTTGCTCTCCTCGTTTGGCTTGCATGAATTCCCGATTGCCAACGCTGATATCGTGAGGGGCCCCTATCTTTGGCGTTACATTACTCGACTAAGGCACCGCAACCACGTTTTCCACTTCGATTCTCTAGCCTAGAGTAGCGCGTTCCGAGCACGTGGAGACACGGAGCAGACCGCCGCCAGGACTGCCGCACTTCGCAAGTAGCGGCGAATTTTCCGATAAGCTCCCATGAAGTGGGGATCTCGGAAACTGGCCCGCGGGCCGCGGCGGTCGCGATTAGTCCACCCACTTGTCCCGCGACTTCTCCCCGCGTAGTCGCGCCCAGTACGTGCTCATCCTACGGGACACCTCCAGCCGTTCTTCCGCGCCCATCGACTTTCGACCGCGCGTACTCTTCGCCTTCGGTGAACGGCCTGTCTCGTCGCCCAGCCGTTCCATCTCAGCGATCGCGCGCTCGACGGCGACGAGTTGAGCACGGAAGTCGGCGATGAGCTTGTTATAGTCCAGAGCGCTATTGTAGCGGCCGACGGCGCTGTCGTGTCGGCTGGATCGTCTCGATTCGTAGCCGCGGCCTCGCGGGGCGGCGGTCGGCTTCTCGCATGCGACAGGGCCGGGACGCCACCCGCGTGTAGTTTCACGGGAGGATCTCAAAAGCAGGCGTACCGGGGCACTACGCCTGGCCGTGCAGCTAGAGACGAAAGAGAAAGATCCCGATCGGTTGCGCGCGCAGACCTTGCGCCGTGTGGAGGAATTGGCCGCCCGTGGGCATCGTTTTCGAGACTTCTTGGAAGAGGCGGGCTGCTGGTATTTCGAAACCCGCCGATTTCTGAAGGGTGGAAGTCGAGTGATCTCGTTGGCCGACTATAACGTCGAGAAGATTTTGGTATTGGCCGCTCCGCACCGAGTTCTGATCGGTGTACCGGAAGAACTCGAAACGGAAGCCGAACCGGGAAAGCCGAAATCGGCGCGACGGAAGCGCCGCCTCCGGGATTGTCCATTCTGATCCGTGAAGGTCACTTTTCCGAGAACCCCACTCTTCGTCCACTATGCCTGTTTACGAGTGGCCGAGAACAACGCAGAGAGGCGCCGAGGCGCGGCAGAGCCGCGATTCGCCGAAATTCGGCGGCGATCCATGTGCAGTTCTCTTGCCTGGGTTATTGAATCGTCCGCTTCAGCTCGTCGAAGAAGTTCTCCAGCCTTGTGTTTCGGAACTTATTCGGCTGCTACGCAGCCCAACGGCCGTTAGTGTGATGCGCTGATGTGATAAAGTGTACGAACTATGACGACGGGAGCCCTAGCGAAGCTGATGTTGACGTTTTCGGTTTTGGTCTTGCCCGTTCGGGCGGCCAGCACCATCTACACGTATACCGGTAACGCATTTAACCAATTCTTCGGGTCCTCGGGCGACACCACGGCGAATTTCATGACGGTGTCGATTACGCTGGCGAGTCCATTGCCGGCTTCGTTCGGGGGTGTCGTGACCCCCACCGCGTGGTCGATCAGCGATGGTACAAATACCATTAGTTCCTCCAGCCTCGGTGTCATCTACACGTTGTTTGACTTCACCACCAACAGCGGAGGCGCCATCGTAAGCTGGCAGGTGAGTGTCGATACCAACTCGGTTGGACTGGGGTCTACCAATCCGGCAGGCATCTACGACGATGGTGTGGAAAACGTAACCATCTATGACGGGTATGCCAACCGCACCGTTAACGGTGTGGATGCCTCTAACGGCACTGTCCCGGGAACCTGGACGGTGCAGTCCGCTCAGTCGCAGACGATCTTGGCAGGCAACACTGCCGGCACTTCTTCGGTGGTCCTCAACTACGGTGGCCCCTGGACTGCTGTCTCTAACAACCCCTTCCTGCACATTTCAGCCGGGAGCGCGAGCGGCACCGGCAGCGCCGTGGTGGTGTTCACCTACGACGCTTTCACAGGGACGGGGACACGCACGGGCACGCTGACCATCGCGAATCTGACGGTCATCGTGACGCAGGCGGGAACAAACTATGTTCCGGCTAATCCGGTGACGACGCTGGTGTCGACGGGGCTATACCAGCCATACGGAGTAGCGGTAGACGGCTCCGGCAACGTCTACATCGCCGATACGGTGAACAACGCGATCAAGGAGTGGAGCGCGGCGACGCAGCAGGTGACCACGCTGGTATCGGGACTGAATTTCCCGCGGGACGTGGCGGTGGACAACTCGGGCAACGTGTATATCGCGGATTTCGGCAACAACGCAATCAAGGAATGGAGCGCGGCGACGCAGCAGGTGACCACGCTGGTATCGGCAGGACTGTCGGGTCCGTGTGGAGTTGCCGTGGACGGGTTTGGCAACGTGTATATCGCGGATGCCAATAACCAGGCGATCAAGGAATGGGTTGCGTCCACGCAGCAGGTGACCACCTTGGTGCAGTCGGAGCTGAATTATCCGCAAGGAGTGGCAGTGGACGCCGCGGGCAACGTGTATATCGCGGATACCAACAATTACGCGATTAAGGAATGGAACCAGGCGACGCAGCAGGTGACCACGCTGGTGTCGACGGCCCCGGGCCTTCCCAAACAAGTTGCGGTGGACGGGTCTGGGAACTTGTACACCGCGGATCAGGTGAATCAAACGATCGATGAATGGAGCGCGGCAACGCAGCAGTTGACCACGCTGGTGTCGTCCGGGCTGTATAACCCGACGGGCGTAGCTGTGGACGGATCGGGGAACGTGTACATCGCGGACACGTCCAACTACGCCATCAAGGAGATCCCCAACGCCTTTGTCGGTCCCGCCAGCTTGACCGAGCTTGCCTCGGCCGGGTCGGACTCGCTGCTGCCGGTGCTTCCGGCTACGGCGGCACTCACCGGAATCTTCGCGCCAACCAGCGACCAGAGTTGGCTCACCATCGGAAACATCGCCAACGGAGTAGTGAACTTCTCGTTTACCGCCAATACCTCCGGCGCCGCACGGATTGCCCACATCAGTCTGCTCGGCCAGCAGATCACTGTGACGCAGAACGTCGTGACAGCGCCGACTGTGACTTTCACCGGCGCGCCAGCCACGGCCCCGTATCACGGTACGTTCACGGTTGCGGCGACTACCAACGCCAGCACGACTGCGGTCATAACGGCCAGCGGCTCCTGTACCATCGCCGGAGTGACTGTAACCATTTCGGCTCCGACGGGTTCGTGCTCGCTCCTGGCAACTTGGGCGGCGGACAGCAACTATCTCGCTGCCTCTGCTACCCAATCCACCGCGGCCACGAAGGCGACGCCGGCGATCAATTGGACGATACCGGCAGCCATCACGTACGGTACGGCGCTGAGCGGCACGCAGCTCGATGCCACCGCGACATCCAATGGCTCGTCCGTGGCGGGAACGTTTGTGTATTCGCCCCCAACGGCCACGGTTCTGGCCGCCGGCCCACAGACCCTCTCGGTCACCTTCACCCCCAACAACACGGCTGACTACACCAGCGCCAGTGCCTCGGTCACATTGCAAGTGAACCAAGCCACGCCGAAAATCACGTGGGCGAAGCCGGCGGCGATTACTTATGACACCGCGCTGAGTGGCACGCAATTGGACGCGACTGCCTCCGTGCCCGGTAGCTTCGTCTATTCGCCCGCGGCAGGCACGGTTCTGACCGCCGGCACACAGACCCTCTCGGTCACCTTCACCCCATCGGACCCAGTAGACTATGCGACGGCTACCGGCACAGTTACGATCACCGTTAGCAAAGCCGCACCGCTGCTGACTTGGAACACACCGGCGATCATCACCTATGGGACTCCGCTCAGCATCGCGCAGCTCGATGCCACCGCGTCCGTTCCCGGCAACTTTGTCTATTCGCCCGCGGCAGGCGCAATCGAGCCTGGGGGCAGCGATAAACTTTCCGTCACCTTCACACCAGACGACGCCACCGACTACACTACGGCCACCGCATCTGTCATGCTGCAAGTCACTGCGGCAACTCCTACGATCAATTGGACGGCACCCGCGGCCATCGCATACGGCACCGCGCTCAGCGGCACGCAGCTCAATGCAACCGCGACATTAAATGGCGCCTCCGCCGCGGGAACGTTTGTGTATTCGCCCCCAACGGGCACGGTTCTGACCGGCGGCGCACAGACCCTCTTGGTCACCTTCACCCCCAACAACACTGCTAACTACACTGGCGCCACCGGCTCGGTCACACTGCAAGTGAACCAGGCCACACCGAAAATCACCTGGGCGAAGCCGGCGGCGATTACTTATGGCACCACGCTGAGTTCCACGCAATTGGACGCCACTGCGCCCGTGAACGGCAATTTCGCGTATACTCCGCCAGCGGGCACGCTTCTGACCGCTGGCACACAGACCCTCTCGGTCACCTTCACCCCAACGGACACGATAGATTATGCGGCGGCTACCGGCACAGTGACGATCACCGTGAGCAAAGCTGCACCGCCGCTGACTTGGACCACACCGGCGCCCATTGCCTATGGGACTCCGTTAGGCAGCGCGCAGCTCGATGCCACCGCGTCTACTTCCGGCACCTTTGCCTATTCGCCCGCGGCAGGCGCAATCGAGCCTGGGGGCAGCGATAAACTTTCCGTCACCTTCACACCAACAGACACCGTCGACTACACTACGGCCACCGCATCTGTCATGCTGCAAGTCAATCCGGCTACTCCGGCGATCAATTGGACGGCGCCGGCAGCCATCGCATACGGTACCGCGCTGAGCGGCACGCAGCTCAATGCAACCGCGGCATCCAATGGCGCGTCCGTGGCGGGAACGTTTGTGTATTCGCCCCCAACGGGCACGGTTCTGGCCGCCGGCGCACAGACCCTCTCGGTCACCTTCTTCCCCAACAACACTGCTGACTACACCAGCGCCAGCGCCTCGGTCACACTACAAGTGAGCCAAGGACCGTTTGTCGACGTCACTGGCTTCGGTGCCGTGGGGGATGGGGCGACAGACAACACGGCGGCATTCGTGGCAGCTTTCGCCGCGGCTTGTGCCTCCCCAACCAGCACCACGGTTAACATCCCGTCCGGGATCTTCGTCGTCAACCCGAATCCCTCGCCAATCTCGATTTGCTCGGGTGTAACCGTCACTGGGACCGGCACAATTAAAGTCGCTAGCGGTGCGGGTACCTATGGCGCTATCTTCGCGCCGAGCCCCTCTACCGCCATCGTGCGTAATTTCACCCTGGCGGATATATCGATTGATCAAAACGCCGATGGAAACTCCGCTCCGACAGTCGGCAACGGGGCAGGGGCTCAGACGATTCTGCAAATTTTTGCCGGTTCCAATATCACCGTGAGGAATATCAAGGCCTCCGTTTCCGGCGTGAATTCCATTGACATCAACGGACCAAGCATCACCGGTGTTACGATAACTGCGAATTACTTCGTGTTTCACAATCCGACGCAGTCAACGTTCGATAACTCGACCATCTACATTGCCGGCACCAACTTCACGGTGTCCAATAATGTCTTCTCGAGCACTTTGTCCGACAGCGCCAGGACCGCCATCGAGGTCCATTCGGGCACGGGCACGATTAGCGGGAACTCAATTTCCTACTACGCGAGCGGAATGAATGTTGTCGATACCCAGCAAACTCAAGTTACCGGGAATACGATTACTTCGGCGCAGAATGGAATCTTGTTATGGGCGGTATCCGGCATGAACGGAACCACCGTCAGCGGGAACTCCATTACCGTCGACAACGTCGAACGGGCAGCTGCCGCGTCTAGCGGCATCTCACTGTACGACGGTAGCGACGCCCCGGGGCCGAACTCAAACCTTTCTATCTCGGGGAACATCATCGTCTGTCAACAAGTGACGAGCCCACAGGCCGTGTCGCCGGACTATAACTATGGGATCGGCCTGCAAGCGTATGGCAGTCTTACCAACGCCGTCGTAGCCAACAACAAAGTAATAAACGCTCCAGTGCGTGGAATTAAAGCAGGTGTTGTATTTCCGAGTTTAGCCAGCAATATCCAAATAGTGAACAACACCATTGTCGATCCCGGTACCGACGCCGACTCCGTCTCCTTGGCCATCTACTATGACGCGGCGATTGCTCTTGATGGCAACTTGACCGGTGTCACGGTGACGGGCAACAGCCTGCAGTTCACGACAAATCCTCTTCATCTTGTCGGCAGCACTTACCCCGGCGGCACTTACTCCGTATACGCATCCGTTACGGGAGCCACGTTTACCGCCACGTTTACCCAGGTGGCGGTCTATGACAACACGGTGATTTCATTTGCGGGAAATCCTGCACTTTACCTTGCCCCTACGGTAATAACCAGCCACTAGTGTCCAGTTGATGACCACCGCCTTAAAGGCGGTGGAATCAGGTTGCGACTGACGCGTGTCAGCCGAATCGTACCTTCATAGTCAGGTAGTTTCGAGTCGGCAAAGGCCGGGTGCGCCCAGCGCGGCTCCGGGTAACCCACGTCACCGTTGATGGAACACCCCGATGACTCCATCTGCCAGGAGGGCCCCGTGGTATTCCTCTCCTACTTGGGGGCCGTATATGTACCATCCAACCGGGATTCGCAGTTCGAGTCCAAGCGTCAGGCGACTGCCCAGGCCCGCGAAGGTTTCGCTGGACTCAATCTCGAGATGAATCCTGCCAGCGTCGAGAGGCGTCCGGTTCCGATTCGGGAACTGCCCCACAGACCTTGAGAAGATGCTGCCGGCCGTGAGGCGCAGTTCCTCGTGCTCCGATACAAACCGCCAGCGCACCGTTCCGTCGAGATTGAGGACGAACACGGACGGATAGGCCAGACCAAACACCGGAACCTTGCCGGAAGAATCGACATCGAGTTGGGATAGCTTGTGATAGCCGCGGTCGGCAACACCATAAGACCGAATTACAAGCGATTCGTGATCCGACAGTAGGGGGAGGGTGATACCTTTTCGCACCGCAAAATCATGCAATGCCGCGATGCTATCGTAGCTGATGGCCGCCACGCCGAGGCCGGCCTGCTTGAACAACGGAAGATCGCGCTGCAACTCGCCGAGTTGCCCTTTGCAGTACACTCACCAGTCGGCTGGAGCGAAAGAAGATCACCACCAGGCCGTGCCGCTCCATCAAGGAGGTCACGCTGCGTTTTCGCCCCGTCGAATCTGGCAATTCAAAACCGGGGCTTTTGCACGAGCCGGGAGTCCAATTCCCGACGCGTCCTGCATCCATTCTGGGGCGGTGGCCGCATCCGTCGATACACCGGTAAGGGCGATTGCGAGCAAAGCGCTGCACAGGGATCTTTTCACTCGTGAAGAGTTACGGCATAAGAGGCAAATCCCGTTACTGGCCCAATCGAATCAATCTTCGTTTCCAATCCCGTCTTTTCAGCTACTGGACAAAAGACGGCTTTATCGGTAACTAACTTGACACACGGGACACAGTTCGAATTCACGGCATCGACAACCGCGGGCAGGCGTACTAGCCAACTCAGTCAGATCTCAGTTGTCGATAACCGGTATTATCATAAGCTAGAAATTCCCTCCTCCGGCACAACTGTGCGGTAACACAATGGAAGGGAGGTTCCTACCGAAATGCCTGCCAA
>Ga0182016_10000929_pt1 | contig 36062 bp, 32 predicted proteins | sample 712S2MmetaG_FD_120491 | JGI IMG/M metagenome (GOLD analysis project Ga0182016, IMG submission 120491) | Permafrost microbial communities from Stordalen Mire, Sweden - 712S2M metaG | ecosystem: Environmental > Terrestrial > Soil > Wetlands > Permafrost | place: Sweden: Stordalen | collected...
GCCTGCTTGACTACTTCTTCAATGAGGACGATGTCGTCTTTCTCAAGAAGGTTGGCGCAAACGTCGTCAGGATTCCCTTGAACTATCGACACTTCGAGGACGATGCCGCCCCATTCAAATACAAGGAGGCGGGCTTCACGCGGCTCGACCAAATCCTGGGCCACTGCGAAAAGCACGGCCTTTACGTCATTCTCGACCTTCATTCGGCGCAGGGATGGCAGAATGTCCATTGGCACAGTGACAATGCATCGCGCATCAGTCTTTTTTGGGAGGTTCCGTACTATCAGGATCGTTACGTCGCCCTTTGGCAGGAGTTTGCGCGGCGCTACAAGAATAGGCCGGTGGTGGCCGGCTATGACGTACTCAACGAGCCTTGCTCAAACAACAATCGCGGCGACTATCCGTGGAATATTTATTCCAATTTCAAGCCTAATTGGGATCGCATGAATTCCCTGTATCGGCGGCTTGTATTGGAAATCCGCAAGATCGATTCACGCCACATCATCTTCCTAGAAGGCGATAACTACGCAAAGCAGTTCTCTGGATTTGACAAGCCGTTCGACGATAACCTCGTCTATAGTTCGCATAACTACACAGTTCCTGGGTTTGGGCCCGGAAGATACCCTGGCGAGATCCATCCGCGATCAGCGGCGGCAAGTAGCCCTGAGTTATGGGATCAGGCGAGACAGGAGCGCAACTTCCTCGACGCCGAAGGAACGAAGTTTACCCAGCAGCATAGCGTTCCGTTGTGGGTGGGCGAGTTTGGTTCTGTATTCAACGGGCCGCCCGAAGAAAACGCCGATCGGCTTCGTGCGCTGGACGATCAGATTGGCATCTTCGAACGCAACGATGCCCACTGGACGACATGGAATTACAAAGATGTTGGCGTGATGGGAATGCTTACGCTTGACCCTGCATCGCCTTACATTGAGCGCATTAGCGGGCTTCTCAAAAAGAAAGTGGCCCTCGGCAGCGATGATTGGATGTCGTGGCTGCCGCCTACACCCATCAAGGATGCGACGGCCCAGCTTGCTGACCAAATTCTTCAAGCCGTTGGTGATCCGCAGCTGGATGCGCGGCTCAATGTGAGGTGCGTGCGACAGACCCTCTTGTGCTTCTACACGGGAACGCTGATGCAGCCGCTTTACGCGAGCCTGTTCAAGGGCATGTCAGAGAATGAGCTTGATGTTATGCTTTCTTCCTTCTCTGCAAAGAAATGTGTTCCCAACCATGGTCTGGTTGACGTTCTCTCGAAATACATGGCAACTCCAGCTTAGAGGACGAATGACACATGACTCGCCGTGACTCGCAGTCGCCAACTTGGGTGCGCTGGCGATGCGCATCAGTTCGCCGCTGTCGAGCCACTGCACTCGCTCTTCTCGCTAAAGTGAACGCAGGAAATCGATGATTTCCTGCTGCTCGTGAGTGCTCAGTCTATCGAAATGCTCGATGACCTTACTGGCCTCGCTGCCCCTGCTTTTGTGAGCTCGGATGGCTTCAACCAGATTGCCGGCTCGTCCGTCATGAAGAAAAAAAGCACGCTGCCCTACGCCCCAGAGGGGAGCCGTCCGGAACTCGTCGGGACCTGCGCCGCCTTGTGTAATGCCGTCTGCCAGGCCTGTTCCCATGTGGTGGACAAGAAGATCGGAGTAGAGGTTGGCCGTCTGATTGGATAGAGCAACGCTCGGTGAAGTGGAGGAACCGCTGGCTATCATTTTGCCCGTGGTAAACGAGGGCGTGTGGCAGTGCGCGCAGCCAATGCGCGCAAAAGCGGCGCGGCCTTTCTCGCTGGAGGGTGTGGCGGGAGCAGGCGCCGGCGGGGCCAGCATACGCATGAAGTTGGCAAACGCTTCAATGTCGGAGAGGACTGCCGTGTTCGAACTGGGGTTGGCGGCAGCAGGCGTCGTAAAGTTGCTTGCGTCGTTGGGCGCGGCGACGAAAGTACAGCCCGGCGTTTCGTCGCGCTCCTGCGGGAAAAGCTGATTGCTGATCCCCATCTCCACGTTGTATGCCTCGCCCGCGAACATGAGGAGGGATTTGTTTTGCGCCTTCCAGCCGAATCGTGTAATAGTTCCGTCGTTTGCACTGAGGTTCGCAGTTCCGCTGATAATTGCGTTGGCGTGACCGTGGATGCCCAGTGCCGACTTCTCCTCTGGGTTGGAACTCATATTGGCAAGGATGGCTGAGTCGGGGATGGCTTCAATCAGACCAGCGCCGAAGAGAGGAGTGGGGATGCGAAAGATAATGTTCGGATTCCCGCCCTGACCCGTAAGTGGATTGCCGGCGGGCAAAAAGTCGGGTTGCGCGATGTTGCAACCAGGGGCGTCGTTTCGGCCAGTAATCACAAAGAGCGCGTGGACGCCGCCGTCGGTGGTTCCATTTGAGCCCCGCTTAAACCGCGCTTCTCTAACAGGACCACTTTGGGTAACAAACCACGGGACCGTGTTCTTTGCCCCATTCAAGGCCGCAACTGCGACTTGAGGATTTTGCAATGGACTTGAGCCGCCGCCACTGGGCTGCGAATGGCAAGAAAGACACTGGTTGGAGTTGAAGCGAGGACCGAGACCATTGTTCGAGCCATTGGCCACGACCTCGACCTCAGCAAACCTGCTCTGCCCGTCCTGAAAGAACGCGGTTTCGTCTGCGGTAAGACCGCTCAATGGACCGCCGGCGCCTGCCGGGCCACCGCGCACGCCGGGGTCTACCGGACCCTGCCTGGTTTGAGCCAAACTGAGGCTGCAAGTGGCCAACGTCACGGCAACCATTGCACAGAAACTCTTGAGGGCGATTCTCCGGACAATTCGCATGTTGAGCCTCCACAATGCCCGTTGATCAAGATCGTCCGAATTATACAACCGCTTTCATCCGGCAGGACGACTGCATTTTTGTTGCGTCTCGATTTCTGGCTTAGGCGGCGCAGATGATATTGCGATTTGGCGGTTTCTCAAGAACGGACCTGAATTTGCGGCAGATGCCAGCCAATCCGCGAATTGCTCCGTGGCTGATGCTTCCAAATGGCTTGCAAGGCGGTGGGCCCAACGCAACCTCCCGGCAAAATTCCTCATTTCGCCTCTCTTGACGACGTCAAGGGGCCGGGGAGTAACTGACCGAGTGGCGGTCGTACATCTGGAATGCCGAAGAGCTGTCTGAAAAACCTCGTCACAATCCGACGTTAAAGCGCGCCCTTTCGAAGCCGATATGTCCTTTGAGGCTTTCCAGCGAATGGCAGAGCGCAATTTAGAACCGCTAGCGAGTACGCAGGCATTGACGGATATTGAGAACGCCCTCGCGCAAAGGGGCTCCCAGTTGCGTTTTATTCCCCGACTGGAGAAGGCATACGAGGCCGCGCGCAGGGTCGGGCGGAACCGCGCGATTGCAACCTATCTTTGCATCTACCTGTTCGTTAAGCTGCTTTTTTTGCTGGCCAATTTGCAGATCGGTACGCAGGTCTTCCGAGTCTCCATGACGCTGCGCCTGGGCATTGTCCTGCCGCTAACCTGCATCGCCGTCTTCCTGTTGCTGCGCCCGCTTCCCTCGTGGGTGCACGGTCTGGCGGCATTTACCCCCCTCATCGCGGAAACCGCGCTGGTGATGCTGCTGGGGCGCTTATCGGGATCGGCGGTCAGCGCGCGCTATGTGCTCGCAGCCGTGGTGGGCATCTTTGCCCAGACCCTGCTGATGCGTGCGCCCTTCAGGCAGTGTTTCTTCGGGTTAGTGGTTGCGGTCGCGGTATTTTGCGCGCTATGCGAAATTCGTTGGCCGGGACATTTTGGCCCCCCGGTTACAAGCGATTTCCTCATCTTTGGCGTGGGCTTCTGCCTGCCTGCTCTTTATGAGAGGCACAGTCGCGAACGGGCCGACCGGCGGGATTTCCTGCTGAACGAAGCCAACCGTCTGCGCATGGAAGACATTCTGCGCATGAACACACATCTGCACCGGCTCACGAGCCTGGACCCTCTCACCGGGGTCTTCAACCGCCGCTACATGAATGCCGCGCTGCCCCGCTTGTGCGATGTGGCCAATGAAAACCAACGCTGGATCGGAATCATCCTGATCGATGTTGATCACTTCAAGACCATTAACGACATATCCGGTCACCAGAATGGCGACCTCTGTTTGGAACATGTGGCCCAGGCGCTGCAAAGCTCAGTTCGAGCCGGCGTGGATACGGTGGCCCGTTACGGCGGCGATGAATTCATCGCCATTCTTCCCGACGCGGACGAGAGGCAGGCGACCATCATCGGCGAGCGGATGTGCCAGGCAATCCAGGAAGCGGCCTTACCTGCCGGCGAACTGGGGAGGGTGACCATCAGCGCCGGGGCAACCGCCGTGCGAGGCGAAGCCGGTTCGAGGTTTAGCGCCGAAGACCTGATCGCATCCGCTGACAGGGCCCTCTATACGGCCAAAGAGTTGGGCCGTAATCGAATCATCTATTCCGGCCGCACCCTCAACGCTTCCCAGAGTCAGCTGGCTCTGAACTGACTCAACAACTGTCCGCCCTGAAAAACTCAAGCGAACCACGAAAGAGGAATTTCATGCTCATTCATCCAATCAACCGCTCCAAGTGCGTCTTATTGCTGCTGCTGTCGGCGCCTGCGCTGACTGGAGCGGTCCCTGCCCGCGGACAGGCCCCACTGCCCGACGTGGTGAAGCCGCCTGCGGGCATCAACCTGGGAAGCACGAGCTTCTATGACGGATTCGGGCGTACTCGTCCCGGCGTCACTCTGCTGCAATACTTTCGCTGGACGCACGACACCGAAATCTCAAACGGCACCGGGATGGAGAACGTAAATTTCATCGGGCCCCACATCGACGCGTACCCAAGCCTGACGCAGGTGATTGTTGCGACCGGTTGGCACCCCCTGGGTGGCACGGCGGGATTCTCGGTGCTGGTGCCGCTGGTGGATTTGCGGTCAAGCTTTGCAGCCGACAGCCCTAAAAAACTGTCGAACAATGGGTTCGGAGTCGGCGACATCATCGCAGGCCCTATCTATCAATCCAAGATGTATGCGGGCGGTGAGGGAGTTCAAGCCTCTGCCAAGCCCCGAGTCAGCGTGAGCCCCTACTTTGCCTACCGGTTCCAGTTTCTGGTCCAAATTCCGAATGGCAATTTCAATACGACAAAGAGCCTCAATCAGGGTTCCGGCTACTGGGCCGTGGCTCCGTACTTTGCCTCGACCTGGCTGCCCATTCCGCGACTGGAGATGAGCACTCGCTTCCATTACCAATACAATCTGGTCACGGACAAGCTTCCCAATCCCCCTCCGATTCCGCATCTGGTCTACGCGAGCGGTCAGGCAGGGCAGTTGCTCTACGACAACTTCACGACTTCGTACCGGTTTACCAAAAAACTGTACGTTGGCGCCAACGCCTACGGACTCTATCAGCTTACCCCGGATAGAACGAACGGAGTCAAGGTGGGCGGAGCACGCGAGACCCAGTTCTACCTGGGACCCGGCGGCGGATACGATTTCGGGAATTCAAGCACGCTTAATGTGAATCTCTATCTGAAGATGGAAGCGCACAACACGGCCAGCGGCCCGCAACTGCAATTGCTCTACATCCACCGGTTTTGATCCTGGATCGCGTTCTGGGTTTCGAAATTTGACGGGCGCTTACTCGTCGTACTCTGCTGTCGCCATCTTGGGCGCGCGAGCGACGCGCCTCAATTCGCCGTGGTCGAGCCAGTTGAGTTCGCAATTCTCGCAACTATCTATCACCACGTTGCCGCCGCCGAAGTAGGCGTGGGCTTCCATGTGTTTGTGGCAAACGGGGCAATCGATCCTTCGCTGCAGGTCGCGTGGATCGGGAGCAGCAGGCGGAATCTCAGCGCCGGGATCGCTTTTGCGAAGCTGATCGACAAGGTCAGGAAAACCGCCCATCGGAATCATCATCCCGCGGCAGCGTTTGCACGACCAAATGTGCGCGGACTGACCTTGCCCGGTTTTGAGGATTGCATTCCACAGCGGAATCGTGCAGATGGGGCAAAGGCGGTCAGGCAGCTCGTCGATTTCGCTGATCCCTTCGTCGTTGCTGCTGGGAAAGTAGAGGCTCTTGCAGTAGTCGCAGGTAAAGCTTCCCGTTCCCTGCCCGATGCGCATGGGAGCACCGCAGGATGGGCAGGTCATTGGGGCTTCCCGCATTCAGAGCAGAATCTAGCGCGCTCTGCGATGGGCTTGCCACACTCAATGCAGAACTTGGTGCCCTCGCCTGGGGCTGGCGCAACCGGCGATGTGGCAGCAGCTGTTCCAGCGGCATCCGATTGCGGCCTGGCAGCTCCCATAACGGCCTGGGCCATCACCACTCCAGCGCCAAGGCCGACGCCCATGCCGGCTGCTCCGCCAGCATTGGCTGCGGCCACGCCGAGCGACTGCGCCGCCTGAAGCTGTGTGTACTTGCCGAGGTCGCCGGCCATGCCGACGCCGATTCGGCCGTCGATAACCTTTTGCAGCTCCTCGGGGAGCGAGACGCTTTCAACGACGAATTGGCTTAACTCGAGGCCGAGACCGGTGAATGTCGGCTCGAGCTCAGATGCGATCTTTGCGCCGAGAGCGGCCTGGTTAGCTGCCATGTCGAGGAAGGAGACATCGCTGTTGGCGAAGGTGTTCGTCATGCCGGCAACGATCGCTGTGCGCAACTGGCCTTCGAGGTCGGAGGCATAGTAGGTGTCGCGAGTGCCGGCCACCTGATTGAAGAAGACCCGGGGGTCGGCGACCGTATAAGTAAAGTTGCCAAACGCACGAAGCCTGACCGCGCCAAACTCTTTATCGCGAATCGTAATCGGCGTGGCTGTGCCCCACTTCTGATCGATCTGCTGGCGCGTGGAGAAGAAATAAACGTCGGACTTAAAGGGTGACTCGAATTCTTTGTCCCAATTCATCAGGTCGGTGAGCACGGGCAGGTTGCGCGTGATGAGGGTGTGCAGGCCGGGGCCAAAAATGTCAGCGATGCGGCCTTCGTTGATGAAGGAGGCCATCTGCGACTCACGGACTGTGAGTTGCCCGCCATTCTGAATCTCCATGTCCTGCATGGGATAGCGGTAGGACAGCACACCATCTTCATCCTCATTCCACTGGATGACGTCAATGAACTGCTTGGAGATGAATTGAGAGAGCATTCTAAAACTCCTTGGTGCTGGTGCGATAACACTACGGGCCGACGACCCACATTCACAAGCCCACAACCGGGAGGCCCACAGCTTCGATGGCACGAGTTTAGCAAGGGGTCGAAGGCGGCGAACTCCCAAGAAAGTCGTAGTTTGGAGCTATTTCGGGGGGAAATGAGGGAGGATCGGAGGTGGGTATGCGCAAATGGGCAAAGCCCGAATCCTGCGCTTGGTGAGCGACGCAGGAATCGGGCCTGCAGTGGTTGTTTTGGGTCGACGACTACTGCTTAGAGGCCTTTTTGGCAGCCTTCTTCACTGGCGCAGCTACCTTCTTTACTACCCTCTTCACCGGCTTCTTGGGCTTCTTCGGCGGCTTCGGCGGCTTCGGCGGCTTGACCGGCTTCTTAGGCGGCTTTGGCGTTGGTGTTGGGGTCGGAGTGGGCGGTGTGGGTGGCGTTGGTGGGGTCGGGGGCGTGGGCTTGGCGCCGGAAGGAGCCAGCAGCGGGATCAGCTTTGTGGCGATGGGCGAACCAAGGCCTGTGCATGGATCCCAGCCAGGGCCGGCGGGATAGAGCGGGAATTTTGCGCCGTCGCCGTTGTTGCCCTCGGTGATGTCATTGAATGCAGAAGCGGCACTCGCTGCGTAGATGGCCGGGTTGATGAATCCTACCTGCGTGCCGAGCTGGGCGTTGGCAACAGCAATGAGGCCGGCCCAGAGCGGCGCTACGGCGCTGGTGCCGCCGATGGGGAAAGTCTGGCCATCGACGCGGATCGTGTAGCCGGTGGTGGGGTCGGCATCGCCCGCAACATCGGGAACGCCGCGGCCGCCGATCGACGTGCTCGACGCGGGCACGTTCGAGTTGGCCTGCCAAGAGGGCAATGCGAACTGGTTGCTGACGCCTCCGCCGGTTGCGCCCTCATTGCTGGCTGTTTCGTTCCACACCACCTCTGAGGAGATGGTGGAACCGGATGCCTCGAGCTTGGTGCCACCGCAGCACAGGACATGCGGGCTCGAGCCAGGGAAATCGACTGCGTAGGCAGAGGTGTTATCCGTGGAGCCGTTGTCGCCGGCGGCTACGGTAATGCTTACGCCGAGAGCGGCGGCGGACTGGCAAGCCGCATCGAGCGCGGTCATCGACTGAGCGGTCCAGCTGGACTCTGCACCACCCCAGCTGATGGAAATGACGCTGGGCTTGTTGGTGGTGTCGTGAACGGCCGTGGTGATGGCGTCGATGAAGCCCTGGTCCGTGTTGGGGGTGAAGTAGACGACAACGTTTGCGCCGGGAGCGACCGAGGCGGCCACTTCGATGTCAAGCATCACTTCGCCGTCAGCGCTCTGCGCGTTCGAGGGAGAGTTCTTGCCGCCGTCGACGCTGACCGCGGTCACCTTTGGCACTGCCACTCCGATGGTCTGGAAATAGGCAGTGATGTCCGAGGTCTGGTAGCCGCCGCCAAGCTCGATGATGCCGATTGTCTGGCCGGCAGCGCTGGCATTGGCGGGAAACTGGTATGCCTGGGCCACCTGGGGTGGCGTGTAGCCAGACGCCGGAGCGTCCAATGGGCGGACACCGCTCAGGGCGCGGAAGTGCGGCTTGGCCTGGGGACGGTTGTCGAGACCGAGGACAGCCAGGATCACGGGGAGGAGCGATCCGGGAATGGTAATAGGTCCTACGCGGATGCGATGGATAGAGTCCCCGATCTTCTTATCCTCGAGCGTGACGCCGAAGGCCTTCTGCATGTCGGCCACAGTGCCGGAGAGCTTGAGAGTGCGTCGCGTTGCAGCGGTTGGGTCGGGCTCGACCTTGAGTTTGTACTCGCGTGCGAATGCCTTTACGGCTTTCAACGAATCGGGGTTCGCATTGTGGTGGCGGCTATACTCTGCACGGCTGACGCGCACAGGGCCAGCGTTGCGTCCACGGCGATTGATCTTCAGCGGTTCCTTGCGAGGAACGATTACCGAGACCGTCACCTTGGAGCGGGGGTTTGTAGCCTTGACGTGAACGGCGTCGGCGGCGGGAGCTTTTTCGCTGCCAGGGAGCACAACGCGCGGTTGCTCAGAGATGCGCTGTGGAGCGGCCTTCTTGGCCGGCTTGGGCTTAGGGGATTTTGCCATTGCGTTTCCTCTTTCTCGCGGCAGAATTCAGCGTCGCGCTGAATGCGATGCGCCGGATGAGTCCGAATCATACCTGAACTCGAGGTAAATATGCGCAAGTGTTTTTGCGGTATTTAGAGAAGAACAAACACCTGGCGGTGGGCAGGGTTCAGCTACGAGGAATCAAGTGCGGGGATGAGACGCGATGACTCGGCGATCAGACCTCGCGACCTCGATTGCGCCGGTGGCCGCCAATCTCAACCGTACGTTAACAATCGCGAGGGGAGGGGGTGGCTAGGATGAGGAGGGGCGGCGTTGGCGTCTTTTGAATTCGGCGAGCCTTAGGGTAGAAGCCTACTTCAGATAGGCGCGCACCAAGTCGATGAGGTCCTCGCCGAGCTCGGGGGCGATCTGTTCTTTGGCGCCGTCAGTGAGGTGAAAACGGATGTGGGTTTCGAGGATCTCGCCCATCAGTCCATTAACGCCACCACGCACGGCGGCAAGCAGCATGAGTTGGCCTCCGCACTCCTCATTGGCGTTGAGGGAGCGCTCAACGGCATCAAGTTGGCCGCGAAGTTTGCGAATGCGCTGCAGGAGTTTTACCTTTTCACGTTCGAGGTGCGACATAGGGCTTCTCCGGTTGACAATACCCATGGGGGGTATGGTACAAAAGCTTGAGCATACCCAGTGGGGGTACGGTTGCAATTCCATTCTACCCCTCAAAAGCCCCAACCCAAAAGCCTCGCACGTATGAAGGACCAAGGATGCTCCGCGACACCGGCATGTTGAATCGAATTCGCGCGCTTGGGCTGAGCTTGGTCCTCGCACTGGCGCTTGCGCCGGTTGCAGCGCCGGGCCAAGCGATGGAGCCGTCGGATCCACCTCAACTTCCCTCTGCTCCGGAGCCGCAGACAACTCCCGCAGCCAAGCCAAATCTGGTGGCGGAGCTGGCGAAGACGCCATCGCCCGGCGCGGACTCCGACTCAATGAAGGGCAGCGGCCAGGAGGCTACAGATCCGGCCATCCATGAGCCGGCAGAGGCACCGCTTGTGGCCATGGCGCCGCACCCGGAGAATAGTTTGTGGTGGATCTCCGGCCAGGCCAACATCATCATCCAGGGCGACCTGCCGTTTCATTCGCCCTATCACGGAGCCAACAGCTTCATCAGCCGCGGCGAATACAAAACATCGCTGGTTGGGACACTGTATGGAGCGATGCGGCGCAACCACTCCATCCGCTGGAACACGGACTTCATTCTCGACCTGGAGTCAGCCGGAGGCCGCGGGCTGAGCGAGGCGCTGGGGCTGGCCGGTTTTACCAACCTCGACGTCGTACGAAATCCGAACCTCGGCTCAGTTCCCTACCTGGCGCGGTATGGGATTCACCAGGTGCTGGGCCTGACGCAGAGGACGACGACACAGGAGGCTGGGACGTTTGGCCTAGCGCCGAGCGTGCCGCTACGGCGGTTCGAGATTCGTGTGGGCAAGATGACACTTCCCGATTTCTTTGACATCAACGGGCCAGGCTCGGACTCGCACCTTCAGTTCATGAACTGGACCGTGGACAACAACGGCGCGTGGGACTACGCGGCGGATACGCGCGGGTACACGGTGGGCGGCATGGTGGAGTACGACGATGTGAACTGGTCGATCCGGTATGGGCTGTTCGCGATGCCGGTGGTGGCCAACGGGATCGATCTCGACTGGGCCTTCAGCCGCGCACATGGTGGTAATGCGGAGTTCGAACTGCGCAAGAGCGTGATCAAAAATCGCAAGGGCGTTGTGCGCGTGCTCTACTTCGACAATCGCGCGCACATGGGCACCTATCGAGAGGCTGTTCAGGATTTTCTGAATGGGACGGACGAAGCTAAGTATGGGCTCACCGCGCCGGACATAACCAAGCATGAGCACTTCAGCGCGTTGAAGTATGGGATTGGCCTGAACACCGAGCAGGAAGTGACGGAGAACCTGCGGGTGTTCGGGCGATTTGGCTGGAACGAAGGCCAGCACGAGTCGTATGCGTACACCGAGGTAGATCAGACATTCGAGGGCGGCGCGGACTATGCGGGTACACGCTGGAAGCGGCCGATCGACAAGATTGGGCTAGCAGTTGTGTCGAATGCGATCAAGCGCGACCACCAAAACTATCTCAAGCTGGGCGGTCTTGGGTTTCTGCTCGGGGACGGCAACCTGAACTACGGACGAGAGAACACCGTCGAGGGCTACTACAACTACCACGCGTGGCGGGGCATGTTCTATGCGCTCGATATCCAGCACATTGATAACCCAGGCTACAACCGCGATCGCGGGCCGGTATGGGTTGGGTCAGTGCGAGCGCACGTGGACTTTTAGGGAATTGCTCGAATTTGATTTCTCCCAACGAGCCTGAGCAAAAGCGAGCGCCTTGCGGTGGGGTGAGTGATTTACATTCCGAATGTGAATCGTCTATTTCGGATTCTGCCGCGAAGCATTCTCCTTCTCGGACTCATGTTGTGAGGGGTGTTCTCTATGTCTCGAGCCGCAATTAGCAGCGTTTCCCTTGAGACCGTCCCTAAGGTTGATTTGAATCGCTACATCGGGCGCTGGTACGAGATCGCGAAGTACCCCAACCGTTTCGAGCGCAAATGTGACCGGAACGCGACCGCCGCGTATTCGATTCGGCCTGATGGCAAAATCAGCGTCGTGAATGCCTGCACCAATCGCGATGGCAGGCAGAACAAGTCGACCGGATGGGCGAAGGTTGTCGACCAAAAGACTGGTGCGAAGCTGAAGGTGACATTCTTCTGGCCGTTCTTTGGTGACTATTGGATCATCGATCTCGGCCCCAACTACGAGTATGCGGCGGTCGGCGAACCAAGCCGGAAGTACCTGTGGATACTAAGCCGCACGCCGAAGATGGACGATGCTGTGTATGCTGAAGTCGTAAGCCGCCTCTCGGCAAAGGGCTACGATGCGGCCAAGCTACAACTGATGCCCCACACCGCTTAACACTGTGTCAAGACCCCACCTGCAACCCCGATCGCGAGCGAGTGTTGTCAGGTTACCTGTGCGTCCGCGTCGACTTCGATGCTCGTCGAATTATGGGGGATGGAACCGGCATTTCGTGCTATCTTTCACCCAGAGTGGCCTGCTGTAGCGGCTTGAGGAGGGTTTCCTGATTCTCAAGCAGTACTATCTGGGTTGTCTGGCGCACGCCTCTTACCTTTTGGGTGACGGGCTCAGCGCGACTGCGATCGTTGTCGATCCACAGCGCGATATCGAAAGGTATCTTGCGGACGCGGAGGAATTCGGGCTCCAGATCCGGCACGTCTTTTTGACGCACTTTCATGCAGACTTCCTCGCCGGACATCTGGAGCTGCGGGACCGCTGCGGCGCATCGATTCATTTGGGCAGCCGCGCAAAAGCGGAATATGCTTTCGTGCCGATGGCGGATGGGAACACGCTCGAGTTTCCTGGCATGCGCCTGCAGGTGCTGGAAACGCCCGGCCATACCATCGAGTCCATTTCCATTCTCGTATTCGATCTGGAGATGAGTGCGACAGAACCGCACGCTGTGCTCACCGGAGATACATTGTTCATTGGCGACGTGGGCCGTCCCGATCTTCGGGCTTCGCTGGGATGGACTGCCGACGCACTCGGCGGCCATCTTTACGATTCACTTCACGAAAAGCTGCTGACGCTGCCCGGCGACACGCTGGTTTATCCCGCGCATGGCGCGGGATCGCTTTGCGGCAAGCAGCTTTCCTCCTTTACGGTTGCTTGTCTCGGAAATCAACAGCGCATGAACTATGCACTGAAACCGATGCCGAAGGAAGAGTTTATCCGCCTCGTCGTCACCGACCAGCCGGATGCTCCGCAGTACTTCACCTATGACGCGATCTTGAACACGCGCGAGCGTGAAACGCTGGACAAGAGTCTGGAAAAGGTGCTGCAACCCATAACGCTTGACGAAGTGATTCGGCTGGGACTCGCCGGCGAGCAGGGGCCGGGCATACAAGTGCTTGATGTTCGAGATGCGGCGGAATATGCAAACGGCCACCTGCCGGGCAGCATCAACATAGGACTCAGCGGCCAGTATGCCACATGGGCGGGCACGCTGCTCGATCGCGCCACACCGATTGTGATTGTCGCCAATCAGGGTCGGGAATACGAAGCAGCATTGCGCCTGGGCCGTATCGGATTCGATCATGTGGCGGGCTATCTCGCCGGTGGTATGGCAGCGCTGGCTGCAAGGCCCGACCTGGTCTGTCGAACCGAGCGGCTGACCGTGGCGATGTTTGCCGAGGAGCTGGCAAGCGCCGATCCGCCGCTGGTGCTCGATGTCCGGAATCCAGGCGAATGGAAGGCCAGGCACCTGCCCGGAAGCTTGAACATTCCGCTGAACCGACTTCAGGACCGCATCGGAGAGGTTCCCCGCGAACGCCGCATAGCTGTCCACTGCGCGGGCGGCTACCGCTCTTCAATTGCGGCAAGCATCTTGCAGCAGCACGGCATCACAAATCTGATTGAGGTGGCGGGCGGACTGGCCGCGTGGGATGCGGCCAAGCTGGCAGTAGTGTCGGAAGCATAACCGTTAATCCAATGGCGCGCCGCTATTTCTTCTGGTCGGCTGTGGGCGGCGCCTTATCCTTGGATTCTTCGGGCGGCAGAACGACGATCACTTCGTCGGGCTTGGCGTAGTGCAGCTTTTGGCGCGCCTCAATCCCGATCGTTTCGGGATCGGACTTGAGATGCTCGATGCGATCGTGCAGGCGCGCGTTTTCCTGGTTTAAATCCTGGATCTCGCGCTGCAACTGCTTGTCTTCGGCCCGCTTCTGCATCCAGACATTCAGTCCGTGCTTGCCGTTGATCACGTGCCAGGTCAGCAGCAGCGCAAGGGCGAAGGCAACCAGCGTGCCGGCGGGACGCCAGATGCGGCGGCCCAGATCGAGCGCGCGTTCGGGAAGAGGCTCCCGCGCAGAAGACTTCTCTGCAGCCTGCCTTCCGTTCTTCGCAGCCATGTTTGCGTTCTGATCGTGCATCGCTTGCCTCATTTACGAGAGAACGAAATCCTTCGCGGCTGCGCTCAGGGCTTCCATGTCCTGCTCGCTGCGCGCTTCAACATAGGCGCGCACAACAGGCTCTGTGCCGGAGAGCCGGTAGCAAACCCAGGAGCCATCGTCGAGAACTACCTTGAGGCCGTCCTTGCGAACCACCTCTGTGACCTTGCGCCCGCCGAGCTCCGTGGGATCGGCCTTCAACTTCTCAGTGAACGCGGCCTTCACCTCGGGGGTCAAGTGGAAGTTCTCGCGAACTGGATAGAAGGAACCAACCTTGGCAAACAGTTCCTTGAGCTGCGTGCTAATGCTCTTGCCGCGAGTGGCAACCATTTCGGCTACCAGCAGGCCGGCAATCACGCCATCTTTCTCCGGCACGTGGCCGCGAATGGTGAGGCCGGCGGACTCTTCTCCGCCGATCGCAATTTTGTCCTCGATGATGAGCTCGCCAATGTATTTGAAACCAACGGGCGTCTCGTAGAGCTGCACCTTGTGATAGTCGGCGACAGCGTTGATCAGGTTGGTTGTGGCCACGCTCTTCGCCACACCGTTCTTCCAGCCGCGAGTCTCTACGAGGTAGTCGAACAGCAAAGCGACGATGTAATTGGGCTGAATAAAGGTGCCGTCGCCATCGACAATGCCAAAGCGGTCGGCATCCCCATCCGTGGCAACGCCGAGAGCCGCGCCAATTTCTTTCATCCTGGCCTTTGCGTCGCCCAGCAGGTGGTCGTCGGGCTCGGGTGCGTGCCCGCCAAAGAGCACATCACGATAGTCGTGGACAGTTTCGACCGCAACGCCGGCATCGCGCAGAGCCTGCGAACTGTAACCGCGGCCTGCGCCCCAGAATGGGTCGTAGACAACCTTGATACCGGATTTGGCGATGGCCTTCAGGTCGACAAGTTCGGCAAGGCGGGCAAGGAATGCCGGTTTGACGTCGGCCTGCTCAAAGTCGCCGGCGGATTTGCTGGAGTAGGCCACGGTTCCACCCGCATCGACGATCGCCGCAATGGCCGCCTCAATCTGCATGGTCACCTCAGGCAGGGCTGGTGCGCCATCGTGCGTTGAGAACTTGATGCCGTTGTACTCCGGCGGATTATGCGAGGCCGTGAAGTTAATTGCGCCGGATGTCTTCAGGGTCTGGACAGCGTAGGCGATGGCGGGGGTAGGCGCGGCATCTGAAATGACGATGGGGGTAACGCCAGCGGTATCGAGGACCTGTGCGGCGACCTCAACGAAGCGCTCGCCAAGGAAGCGCGGGTCGCGGCCAACCAGCACACGATGAGGCGCAGGCTGGGCCCTGACGTATGCGGCAATGCCGGCCACTGCCAGCCGGATGTTGGCGATGGTGAAGTCTTCAGCAACAATCGACCTCCAACCGGAGGTGCCAAACTTGATCGTGGTAGCCATGGTTTTCTCTCCGCTGCGAGCAGGATTCCGCCGTGTGTGTGGAAGCTTACACGCCGCAACGTCCATACTGCCTTACCAGCGCGGAGTCGGCAAGTTCTGGGCGCGCTAATATGATACGAAGAGTGCATGATGGGCCGGCGGAAAAAGGGCTTTACCACTGCTAGGCTCGGAGGCGGGAAGCGAAACCTCTCGGAAACGAGGGATGCAATCAATGAGCGAGGAAAGTCCGCAAGCGCGAATCGTTCTCACCAGCGCGGGAAGCGCGCGCCAGGCAGGAATGCTCGCACAGGCACTGGTGGAGGAGCGGCTGGCTGCCTGCGCGACCCTTCTGCCGGGGGCCACGTCGATCTACCGCTGGAAGGGGCAACTGGAAACAGCGGACGAGGTTGTGCTGCTGCTCAAGACGACCGAGGAACGAGTTGCGGCACTGGAGAGCCGGCTGAAACAGCTGCACAGCTACGAAACGCCGGAGTTCCTGGTGCTGAAGGTTGAGGGCGGCAGCGCCGAGTACATGGCGTGGTTGACAGGCTCGGTTGGGGAAACGCAGGGCTAGAGTTGATTTCTCAAGCAGTTTTCACTGCGCGACCCCAACGTCCAGGCCCGGCAGGTGTTCGTCATCTTCTGGGTCGTGCGGCGCGGATCCATGGGGAAGGAAGATTCCATCCTGAGCCAGTAGCGCTTCGTAAATTGGCGTACGCCGCCAGTGGCGGGCCAGTGCAAAGGCGCTCATATTGGCAATCATCAAGGGCAGTACGAGCCCGTAGCCGCCAGTCATTTCAAAGATGATCAGCACCGACGTCATGGGGGCTCGGATGGTGCCGGCAAAAACTGCGCCCATGCCAACCACAGCAAATGCGCCGATGGAGTCGGCCGAGTGGTGGAAGACGATCACGTCAAGGTAGCCCACCGCGCCGCCCAGCATGGCGCCCATAAAAAGCGTGGGCGCGAAGATTCCGCCAGAGCCGCCGCTCGAATAGGAGCTGACCGTGGCAGCAAGCTTGAGCACACAGAAGACGGCCATCGCGGTCACCGTCATTTTACCTGTGAGGGCCAGCGTGAGCGTTTTGTATGGATCGCCGGCGATGCCGTTGAAGTGGAACAGAGCCAGTGCCGCGACCGCTATGCCGCCTGTGGCCGCGCCGCCAATTGCCGGCTGAACCCAGCGCGGCACTCTGGCGAGCCTTCGAAACCAGGCTCGAACAGCCAGCAGCGAATCGGTGAAGGCGACAGAGACAATGGCCGCCAACAAGCCAAGCAGCGCATACCAAACAAGCGAAGAAGACTTGGTCAGTTCGTAGTCCCCCTTCAGGTGAAACACGGGATTTGTACCTAGAATCGAGTGCTCCACTACAGCAGCAAGAGCAGCGGCGACAATGATGCCGGAGAGCACAGTCTGGTCGAGGTCGCCCACCAACTCCTCAAGCGTGAAGGTAACGGCGGCTATGGGCGCGTTGAACGCCGCAGCGATGCCCGCCGCCATACCCACTGAAGCCATGCGGCGTGAGTTTTTGGGTCCAAGCCGGGCCAGGCGAGCAAGCATGCTGCTTACGCCAGCGCAAATTTGCACCGTAGGCCCTTCAACGCCGAGCGATGCTCCAGAACCGATTTGAATGGCACACAAAATGAACTTGCCGACTGACTCGCGGATGGTAACTTCGCCGTGCCGCAGCGCGTAAGCCACTTCCACCTGGGGAATGCCGCTACCCGCTGCCGCTGGAGCAAAGTACGTCAGGCCGACGCCTGCAACCAGGCCACCGATTGTAGGGCAAAGGATGGTCCACCAAATCCAACTGTGGCCTGAAGCGGTGTTGGCATGTTCAATGAGCAGCGCCTCAAGCCCCATCACACTCAGATGGAAAGCCACTGCGGCCAGTCCGCAGAGGCCGCCGGCCAGAATCGTTACGGCCAGCAACCGTTGGCGCTCGCTGGGCAGGCTGCGCAACAACCAGGCGTAAAAACTTACATACAGCCCTTGGAGACCTACCCAATAATTCGGTTTCTGCAATTGCCGGCCACGCGGTGGAGTCACAGCATCAGTATAGAAGCAACGCGGAAAAGGGTAGTTTAGTGCATACAGTCGCGCGAAAGTTCGTTCGGCACAACTCAAGGAAATCTATCCTTCATGGACCGAACCTGACGGTCATCCATCTGCCAATCGCATCTTGTAAATAGCTTCGCTAATTTAGGTTACTGGTCCTCCTTCAAAGTTGCCGGATTTGCGATTGACTTGCGCCCAACGCTCTGCTAGCCTTCTGCCCTTCAACGTCAGAACGTTCCCTTAACGTGAGGTCAATATGACAAGGAGCGGCCGCCTCGTAGCGTTGTGTGTCTTGCTGTTGTCCGTAGTTTTCCGGCAAAGCGGGAACTGCCAGAACATCAAGGAAGAATCGGTAAGTCTAACCCCTGAAGATCGCGCCATGTACAAATTCCTGCCATTGCAGGGAGGGGGCCGTCTGTTGTTGCAGGGGGGATTTGAGGCGCGGCCCGGGATGTCTCTGATATTCAAGCCGAATGAAAAGAAGCCTGCAATCGGCCTGAGCGTATACGTGAGCGCGACCAACGATTCCAAGTCGAAAGTGTGGCTCCAGGCGCAGCTCCGGACACCGGGCAGCGCCCAAGCCGAAGAAGCCTTGTTCGAAATGAAGCCCGATGCCTATGGCTGGCATGGGTTCAAAATCGAAGATCTGAAATGCGCCACCGACTACCCGCTCCACGTAACCGCCTACTCCGATCACGATCGGAAGCAGACGATCGCCACGCTTGATACCGTGTTGCACTTCGAGGATAACTGTCAACAAAAGGTGGAAGATGCGAAGTCTGGCGTCGTCGAAGGGGCACACCGCGGGGTATTAAAGTTTGTGTACTTTTCGGGCTGGACCGATCCACCTTCGGCGGAGGAACGCGATCGCAGACATTTGGATGCAGAGCGCCTGGAATTCAAACCACCCGAAGGCTGGAGAATTGTGAGCCACTCTTAGACAGAGGCTCTAACTGTAATCCAACTGGTAAAACAGGGAGAAACAATTGACAACTGGAGCGAGTCGCTGACAATCCAAGACTTGACGAAGGCTGCGACACCGTTCAAATCAGCGGGAGAGATGCTTGACGGCGTAAAGGCGGAGAGGGAGAAGCAGTGCCCCAATTCGATCAAATGGAATGATATCGAGAAGCGCGAAAACAGCGTGATTTATGAATGGTCGTCAAAGCCTTGCCCCGACTGGCCGGAACAGACGGAGATCTCAAGAATCCTCTTTGGGCCAAAGTCTGTCTTCGTTCTTCAATATGCGAAGAAGGTCAGAGAATTACCCGCGGACCAACGCGATGATTGGATCAAGAAACTCGCGGCAGCTGAACTGAAGGGAACAAACTAACTTCATAACTCTCCGCGTCTCGCCGGTCGGAGATAGCTACCGGGAGCTATAGAGACTAACTCCCAAAAATCCCTCCTACGGTAAAGTCTTCCCAATACCGTAGAGAGTCTGTGTCTGTTTCATTCCCGGTAAGGGATTCGTCGGGTGAGACTCGATCCAACAGCCCTTCTGCTACCGCGACCAGCGCCATGGCTTTATCTGACTTGTTGCTTCTACTGTTTGCCCAGTTCAAGGCATCTTCCATATCTCCGAGCTGGGCGAACGCTCGGAATACATCGTGAAATAGTGGAGTTTCCAATCCGCACTCGAATATGGGAGGATCACTCTCGGAACACTTGGCCGGGGCCATTGCCATTGCCTTCATAGCGTCGGAGAACTGTTTCCTCTCAGCTTGTGCCTTTGCGATGAGGGTTATCGCATCCACTCGCTCGGAAGTGAGCTGATCGAGCTGCTCCTTTGCACCGTCAATATCTCCAGATTTTACCTGCGCCTCAACAATCTCTCTGAATAGCCGATGCCGATCATCAGCGTCCTTCAGGAGCTTACCCTCGTTGATAACTCGAGCGATGTTTGCTTTTGATAGCTCACCTGCCCCTGCCTCATTCTGGCGTTCCGCGGTGCGCAGCAATGTCTCCAGATATGCGCGGCTCTTCCTGAACTCCGACTTTACTGGAAGATCGAAGATCACCTGACAAGTCCGCAATGTGGCTGCATTGTCGTGCTTGCCAAATTGCAACGTGAGGGTCAATTCCAGAACGTAGAATCTCTCCTCTTCAGACTGAATCCGTTGGGCTGTTTCGAACGCGCCGGGAACATCGCCTCTCCGTGCTCGTTCGTAGGCGATGTGCAGCAGAGCCATTGTTCTGGAATCCCTAGCCTCGAGGTATGCGCCAGAGTCGTTATGTGGAAGATGTTCTGCAATTTCGAGCGCCTTGTTGACGTTCCCCAGGCGGGCCTCGGCCTGGGCCAACATAATCAATCCCGAGTGGTCTCCCGACTTGTCCATACTGGCCCTTGCCTGGTTCAAATCCAGTTCACCCAATCGCAGCGCCCCTGCCGAACCGGCCTTATCGCCGGCTTCCATTTCTTTGACGGCGAGAATAGCCCGCACCTGGCCTCGCAAAAGGGGATCCGGAATTTTCTTCACGTTGCTGGATGCGACAGCAAAATCCAACTTTTGCTCGCCGTTTTCCTTAGCCTGGATTTCTTCCTGCGCGTCTTTTACGTATCTATCGCCCGGCTCCGCACCTGCGACCTTCTTCATCAGCTCAAAAGACTCTCTGGCACCGGCCGTGTCTCCCGACGCGAGCTGAGAATGGATCAAAGTTCCAAAGGCAATCAGCTCTGGCGTCGTCGGCGGTTCGCTTCCCGCCAACGACCCGAGGATCTCGTATGACTCTTTCTTGCTTCCTTCTTTCATTAAAGCAACGGCGACTCTTGCGATCGAATCTGCGTCCTTTGACGAACTGTTTGCGGAGCGAATAGCCAGGTTCACATCTTTTGCGCGTGCTGCCGCAAATGCGAGGTCGCTCTAGATATGTTCGTTGCCAGTTGGATTGGCCTGCTCAAGAATGCCTGCAGCCTGGATGAGCAGGGCGTGAGCGCTCGAGACCGGATCCAGTTCCGGATTCGCATCTTTCGATCCGGAGGCATCTTGCGCGTCGCCGGAAAGTGAAATCAGCAAACAGCCAATCGAGATAATTTGAGCGAGTCGCAGGGGGCTCATGATACCCACCTCCGCTGACTAGTTTTTGACCTGAAAATACCAAGGGGCCTCAGTTTACATGGCGCCATAGAAGAAGGAATGCAGAAATCGCTACCGACCGGCCCCCGGCACCACTTTCAAGCCGCGGTATCGGCCCCAACCCCGTCTGATATTCTGACCGCTGGCGGAGTACCGGTTCCTGCACTCCATGCAATGCGCAGGCAGGGCTGCAACCACAAAGGAATCTCCCGCCGAAGGGCCCTCATGCGCTGGTTAATGATCGCGCTACTCGTGTCCGTGGTTGGGTTGCTGGCAGCGGCCCTGGGAGTTGCACGCCATATCTGGGTACAACGATCACAAGAACGGCTCGAACGCAGCACGAAACTTGAACCGGAAGCCGAGTTGGCGGAAGAGGTTGAGTCGGAAGTTGAACTTTAAGCGGGGCAAGAAGGACAAGTGACACCTTGAGCAAAGAGTTTTCAACAGATATTTCGCCAGAGACTTCAGCCTCCAATCGCGTAGCCAGCATTCGCGTATCGGGCGGCCTCCGCTTCGCAAGCATTGCCCTGGCCGGTAGCGCGATAGTGGCCTTGAGCGCGCACCTCGCCCTGCCGCTGAGCTTTACGCCGGTACCCATGACGATGCAACCGCTGGCCGTGCTGGTGCTTGGCCTGCTGCTTGCGCCGGAATTGGCCGCGGCCACCATGGTGCTCTACCTGGCCGAGGGCGCGCTGGGCCTGCCGGTCTTTGCGCCCAGCCTTCCGGCTACCATGGGCATGGCCCACCTGCTGGGACCGACAGGCGGTTATCTCATGGCCTATCCGGCTGCTGCGGCGCTGGCATCTTGGCTCATCCGCCGGATTGGGCGCGGATTTGGCTCTGGCTTGCTCAGCGCCGCCACCGCGCTGGCACTGATCTTTGCATGCGGAGCAACCTGGCTCGCGATCTTGACTCACACTTCGATTCAGACCGTCCTCACGCTCGCGGTAGTGCCGTTTCTTCCCGGTGCAGGACTCAACATTGCGGCGGCAGCAGCGGTCGCTCGCGGGTTCCAGCGCCTGCGCCGAGCACGCTGACTTCACCTGTTCTCTGCTCCATTTTTCTGAAAGGACTTTCCCAGTGACAGCGCAGCAAGTTGAACAAATTACCGATATTTCGATCGCCCATAGTCCGGACTCCGACGACGCGTTCATGTTTTACGGGCTGGCCACGAACAAGGTACGCGTGCCGGGATTCCGGTTTAACCACACCCTGTGCGACATCGAGACGCTGAACCAGAAGGCTCGCGACGAAGCGTTTTACGACGTGACGGCGATCAGCTTCCACGCCTATCCCTACGTGCAGCACAACTACACGCTGATGGGTTGCGGCGGAAGTGTTGGCGAGGGCTACGGGCCGATGGTGGTCGCGTCACGGGCGCTTTCACCGGAAGACCTGAAGCGCGTGAAGATCGCGGTTCCGGGAACCATGACCACGGCCTACCTGGCGCTAAAGATCTTCAATCCAGAGTTGCAGACAGAAGTTGTGCCGTTTGACAAGATCATTCCCGAGATCCAGGCAGGGAACTTCGAAGCTGGGCTGATCATTCACGAGGGCCAGCTGACTTACTCGGCCAGCGGATTGCAAAAGATAGTTGACCTGGGCGTCTGGTGGCGGGAGGCTACAGGGCTGGTGCTGCCGCTGGGCGGCAACGCGGTGAGGCGATCGCTGGGCAAAGAAACGCTTCATATTGTGACTAAGGCGGTGCGCGACAGCATTCAGCACGGGCTCGACAACCGCGAGCCGGCGCTCGAATACGCCATGCAGTTTGCGCGTGACCTGGATTCGCGACTGGCCAACCGGTTTGTAAGCATGTATGTGAACGAACGGACGCTGGACTACGGTGCCGACGGGCGTGCTGCGATTCGCAAACTGCTTGACCTGGGCCACGAGCGCGGCATCATTCCGATTGCGCCGCTGGTCGACTTTGTGGACTAGGCGCCAGCCCGATTCGCCGTGCGAAGACACCATTAGTGCCTGTTCAAATTCATTCCAGGTGCAGCGTGAACGGGCTCAAATTAGGTTTGTAATTCGAGTCGTCGAATTGGACCCAGTTCAAGCCAGGTAACTCGAAAGTTCTGAGAATCTTCGAAACTCTTTAAGCATTTCCTAATCCTTTTCCGCACATGGCCGATGCAGAAGTCACGGAGACATCCTGCATGATGCCTGACCCAATCCCTGACTTCCTTTTGGCGTCGCCCGACGCGACACTCTTGACGATTCTCGAGCCAGTGCTTCGGGCGCTTGGGTCGCGAGTTGAGATTGCGCTCACGACCGAGGCAGCGCTGCTCGCAATGACCGCGCACGATCCGCCGGCGATGGCGCTTGTCGATACGCGGCTTGCAGGCCCAGAGTCCGGCAGCGATATTCCTGCCTTCGATATTTGTGACCTGCTGGTAAGAGTCCGGACCGAGGTCAGCCGGCGGCGCATGTCGGTGGCGTTGATCTCCGACGAGGGGAGCAATCGTGAGTGCGGCCTCCTGGATTCGGGATTGATTGAGGACATTGTGCCGCGGGCGATGGATGCCTCGTGGTGGCGGCTGCGGATCGAGATGGCTCTCAGGGTGCGGAGCCAGTCGCAGGAGTTGGAGGCCTTGCGAGAGGCTTCGCGGCGTAATCTACAGATGGATCACCTGACCGGAATCTACAATCGCGAAACGCTGATGGCGGTGCTGTTTCGCGAGACCGATCGTGTGCAGCGGATGAAGGGCTCGCTGTCGATGATCCTTTTTGACATCGATGATTTCGGCCACTGGAACTCGCATTTGGGGGCCGATGCCTGCGACGATCTGCTTCGCCAGGTGGTGGCGCGAGCAAGCCGGATGCTGCGCAGCTACGACGTTCTTGGGCGGCCAGGCAAGGATGAATTTCTTGTCGCGCTGCCGGGATGCACACAAGCACACGCCGCCATGATGGCCGAGCGGCTGCGCGGAGTATTCGGCGCTCCCTTTGAGGTGGAAGGCAAGGCAGTTCGGCTCTCCGCCTGCTTCGGAATTGCCGATAGCCTCGGCCGATCGCCTGTCGTAGTGCTGCGCGAGGCCGAACAGGCATTGGCGTGTGCGCAGGCCGCCGGGCCCGAAACGGTCCACTGGTTCGACGATCCGCAGCCAATCCCATTCGACCTGATTCCGGTGCGCATGCTGGCAGGCGGAGACGATGAGGCTGGGCAGGCGTGACGCTGGGCTGGCTTCGTGGCTGTTGGTAAATGATACCCGGGATTGGATTCTCCCGGAGTCAGGAAACCGCTGATCCAGCGTCGGCCCCAAAAGCCAGACCATAGCCGCGCCTCTAGTAATCTGGTAGGAGCATGAGCGACTCAGCTGTTTTACTGATTGACTGCCCTGACCGCAAGGGCCTGGTGGCCCGCGTCTCCGGCCTGCTCTATGAGCACGGCGCAAACATTCTCCACGCCGACCAGCATCAGGACCACGACCTTGGCCTGTTTTTCATGCGCGTCGAGTGGTCGCTGGATAGGCGCGGCAATGGGGCTGGCAACAAGCAAGACACCGGGCAGGGGACCAAGTCCGGCAGCGGGAACGAGGCTGGCAGCGGCCAAGCAAAAGGCTCGGGCATCGGTTCGGTCGAAACGGGAGGAAGCCAGCTCCGCAGGGCGACTGACGCGCTTGGCTCTTCAACGCAGTCCGCCGCGGCCTTGTTTGACCTGGACGCATTCAAGGCTGCCTTTGCGCCCATGGCCGCCGAGCTGGAAATGCACTGGCGGCTCACTTCACGGGCACAGCAGCCACGTGTGGCGCTCTTCTGCTCTCAGTATCTTCACTGCATGGCAGACCTGCTTCATCGCTGGTATTCGGGCGAATTGGCCTGCGAGATTCCGGTGATTGTTTCAAACCATCGCGCAGTCGAAAAACTGGCGGGGTTTTATGGCATCCCTTTCGAGTTCATCGAGATCACAGCAGCGACGAAGACCACAGCCGAGATGCAACAACTCGATATCCTCGAAGACAACAAGATCGATCTGGTCGTCCTGGCACGCTACATGCAGATTCTAAAACCCGGTTTTGTGGCCAGATATCCGGCGCAGATCATCAACGTTCATCACTCCTTTCTGCCCGCCTTCACCGGGGCGCGCCCCTATCATGCGGCGCACGCGCGGGGGGTCAAGCTGATCGGGGCCACCAGTCACTATGTGACGGATCTGCTGGACGACGGCCCCATCATCGAGCAGGACGTTGCGCGCATCTCGCACCGCGACCAGGTCGAGGATCTGGTTGCCCGCGGTCGCGATCTGGAGCGCATCGTGCTCTCCCGCGCCGTGCGCTGGCATCTCGATCAGCGCATCCTCTGCTACGGGAACAAGACAGTGGTCTTCGACTGATTCTGTCTGCCTCGTGCCGCGGAACCTGCACCACAACGCGCCGCAATTGTCTCGCCGGCCCCGTCTCGCAGGCCCATTCTCGCAGGGCAGCCCCGCCGGACCAGGCCGGGCGAAGCAGCTCAGGCGAAGCAGGTCATGCGGACCCGCCCAGCCCGCCCGAACCGACTAGGCTACCTTCCCTCCAATTCACCAGCGACAACATGCGGAGTCTCTGCTCGTTCGGGCTGCCTCGCCTGCGCTCAGGCCGCAGTCTCTCCGCGAGGAGGCGTGCGGGTGTTCAACTGGAGACGCAGGTTGCCCGCCAGATCGGCAACCACGCGCAGGCGGTCGGCCAGCGGCGCGGGCATATCGCCAGCCGAGAGAGCAAGTTCGGAGTTAAGCAGAAGCCCGGCAATCGTCGATTTAAACTCGAGCTCGATCGCCGCCTCGGCAGCGCGGCGGGCCAGCGTCTGCTCACGTTCGCGGCGGTGCAGGGCAGCTCGGATTTCCCGAATGAGCCGGGCTGCACCGGAGAGGGCAAAGTTGATCTGCAGGGGAATTGCCAGGCCGGCGTGGTCCCAGATAGCCTCGGCAGCCGCGGGATCGCACTCCGCAAGCGTCTCATCCACCAGCACCGCGGAGAACTCTCTGCGGCGCAATGCTGCCAGCGCGGTCTTGCGCCCCTCCACAACCTCGACATCCATGCTCAACTGTGCGCTCACCGCCTGGGCGCAGTTGCGTGCGCCTTCCACCCCGGTCACCATCAGAATGCTCATATTCGCTCCCCAATCTTCAATCTCAGTTGTCGGTTGTCGGTTCTCAGCTTTTAGCTTTTAGCTTTCAGCTCTCAGCAGTCAGCTTTAAGCTTTTATCTCTGTCCGTTGGCTCTAAGTGGGACGCTTCCCCTTGCCGGTTGCGAAGGAGCTGCACAGCAGGTCGCACCCGCGAGAAAGGCGGTAAGAGCTTATGGCTAAGAGGCAAAAGCCAGGAGCTAAAACCTCAGAGCCACAAGCCGTCCTTAGTCGTCTCGCGTTGGGTCGGTGATGCCGTACTCTTTCAGTTTTCGGTAGAGGGTCGTCTTGCCAATCCCGAGCAGTTTGGCGGCCTGCAGCTTGTCGCCATTGAGGGTGCGAATGGCCCCCAGGATCGCCTCGCGCTCCATGCCGGCCAGCGTCTGCACTGCCGGATCGGGCCCGGATGCGGCCGCTTCGCCGTGCGGCGCATTGGCCCGCTGCGCTTCCAGCCCCTGATTTTGCAACTGTGTGGGCAGATCGCCCAGGTGGAGAACCGGGCCGGAGGAGAGCGCACAGGCCCGTTCCACTGCGTGTTCCAGTTCGCGCACATTTCCCGGCCAGTCATGACGCATCATAATGCGCAACGCCTCATCGCTCAGCGTGAACTTGATGCCGTGTTCGCGGCTGATGCGGTCGAGAAAGTGAGCCGCCAGAAGGGGGATATCTTCGCGCCGGTCGCGCAGCGAGGGCAGCCTGAGGTTAACCACGTTGAGCCGGTAGAAGAGATCTTTGCGGAAAGTTCCCTTCTCCACCATATCCGCGAGGTCGCGATTGGTGGCGGTGACGATCCGCGCGCGGATGGGAACGCGGTGGGTTGCGCCCACCGGCCGGACCTCGCGCTCCTGCAGCGCGCGCAGCAGCTTGGCCTGCAGATCGACCGTGAGCTCGCCGATCTCGTCGAGAAAGACCGTTCCTCCCTCGGCGGAGACGAGCAGTCCGTCCTTCGAGCGATTGGCCCCGGTGAACGCGCCCTTCACGTAGCCGAAGAGTTCACTCTCAATCAGCGTGGGCACCAGCGAGCCGCAGTCGACGGGCAGGAACGGCTTTTGCGCGTTGGGCCCAAACGCGTGAATGGTCCGCGCTACCAGTTCCTTGCCCGTGCCGCTCTCGCCCAGCACCAGGACCGGGTGCGTGCTTTGGGCCACTTTTGACAGGATGCGGTAGAGCTTCTCCATCTCCGCCGAGCGGCCGATCATGGCCCCCAATCCCTGAGAGAGCCGCAGCCGCTCGCGCAACTGGCGGGTCGCGGTGTCGGTAAGGTGGGCGGCGGCGGCGCGGTCGAGCACCGTGGAGAGCTCGTCCATGGCAAAGGGTTTTGTCAGGTAGTCGGTTGCGCCCGAGCGCATCGCTTCAACAGCCACATTCACCGACCCGGAGCTGGTCATGGCGATCACGGCTGTCTCAGGGTAGAGCAGCTTTACCTCGGAGACCAGCTCAAGTCCCAGGTTCGAACCCGCCGGCAGGTTGACGAGAAGGATGTCGGCGGCCTTGCCGCGCAGCATCGTCCGCGCCTGCGCCAGGTCACCTGTACTGTCCACGGCATAGCCCAGGCTGGCGGCAATCTCCGCACAGGCGGAGCGAACGACCGAATCGCCATCCACCACCAAGAGGTGAAGCCGTACGGCAGGCTCGACGGGATGTGGGATGAAGTCCATAGTTCGTGCGTTCAGAGTTCGTGCGTTCAGCAACGCGCCTCTTTCGTTCAAGGATAATCCGTGATCGCTTCGAACCAGGCCGCGACCATGTCTCGCATCCTCTGCGATTGCGGGTCGTCCATTCACCATAGGCTGCCCTGCCCTCAGGGCGGAGGTTGCTGCATGCAGAACCGAATTCCCTTGGTTCAGGACTGATTCTCCGTGGTTGAGAGCCGAATTCCCTGAACCCAGGACCGGGTTCACCGCGTTTAAGACTGTGCTTCGCGCGGTTTGGGCCGCGTCTCCCGTATTCAAGACCGTATTGAGCATTGTATGCGCCTCGCGTGCTGTCGGATGTGTTGGCCGCCGCAGGTCAGCTTCCGCAGCGTTGTGAGCTTCACTTGGGTTGTGCCTGGCCTCATCGGCTGCGGACAGGAAGGACGATTTCAAAGCACGCCCCACGGCCCGGGGTGCCGGACCCTTCGCGGTTGGTTGCGTAGATACGTCCGCCCGCCGCTTCAACAATCGAGCGGGTGATGGAAAGCCCAAGGCCGCGATGCGCGGAGTGCCACCCGCCGATGGGTAATCCCTCCGCGGCAGTCTCCGTCGCACGGGTAGTGAAACCGGCCTCAAAGATGCGCTCCAGAGTCTTGCGCGGAATGCCGGGGCCGTTGTCCTCGATCGTTAAAGAGAGTAGACGAGAGAGCGTCTGGCCAGACCCGGTTGCCTCGGATCCCACATTGGAGCTTGCGCTGAGATCCGGATTGGGATCCGGATTGGGCTCTGCGCTGGTTGCGCCCACGCCCGCGCCACTCCGCTGGCTCAGGCCGATGCGGACCGAGCCGCCTCCCGGCATGGCCTCGGCTGCATTCTTTACCAGGTTGACCAGGACACGGGTCAGGTCTTCCGAGTTCAGCCTCACCGGCAGCGCCCCTCCTTGCATATCGCAGCCTTCCGCATCGACGGAGACCGCAATTGTGGATCCGGCCAGAGCGGAGAGCAGGTTACGGCTGGCAAGCAGCTCCTGTGCAAGGTTAGAGATTTGCTCGGGGGGCATCAGGTCCCATCGCCCAGCTAGGTTAAAGGCTGTTGTCTGTCCAATGGCGGTTGTACCCCTTGCGGTTTCCGGGGCGGCAACAATCGCAGCGTCAAAAATGAACGCGGCTTCCAGAGTCGCTGCCTCGCCCGCGATCCCTCCGTCGCGCCCATCAATCACGGGGGCGGCAATTGCCCTGCCAACCCTCCCGAGCCCTGCACTCCCAAGCCCTGCATTCCTGACCCCTGCATTCCTGACCCCTGAGCCCCTAAGCCCTGTGCTCTCGCGCAAAGCAACGTTGCGAACGCCATTGCCACGAACGTCGAGCGCCACCAGCTTTTCAACCAGGCTCCTGCTGGCGGCGGCCACCAGCCGCAGTTCGCTTCCGTAATGGGCGAACGCGGTGGCCAGCACACCAGGCTCCTCCAGCAGATCGCAGTAGAGCCCCAGAGCCGTAACCATGTTGCGGGCGTCGTGGGCCAGCTCTGCCAGGCTTTCGCCCTCACTGCGCAACGTGGCCAGAGTCTCCACCACCGCCTCAACGCGCTTCCGCTCTGATTGGACCACCTGATCTGAGGCTTGCCCTCCCGCCTGGCCCAGCTCAGCCCCCAGGCCTACCGCCAGGCCCGCCGTCTGCCCCGCCATTTGCGCCGCTTTTTGTCCTGCCGCCTGAATAATTTCCCGCATCGACTGCTCCCTTCGTGTCCCTTGCCGGTCCTGAATCGTTTGACCCTGATCTGATTCGCCTGGTACTGAATTGCTTGGCCCTGAATCGCCTGCTGCTTCCGCTTCCCGAGACCGCACTTGTGGCCCTGATTGCGCCAATCCGATACACCTCCTATTACACGTGAAGTGCCAAACCCGAACGGCTGCGCTAAGTTCCTGATAAGGGAAGAACTTGCACTCGGATTCACACCGTGAGGCGCCAGCCCATCTCCAGCGCGCTCGTCCCGAAATGGGAAAATCGCCACCTATCATCCACGTCTAACTTGCATGCTTTCAGTGTCTTAACCACTCATTCCCGTTACGGGGTTGTCAATGCCAGAAATCCCGCTTCGGGAACGGCCCGGAAAGTCCCCGCCGCTCGCATCTTTAGGACCTACTCACCTTGCCGCGAAAGCCTCTCGTACAATTCCTTTATGACGTCGATAGATTCGACCCCCCATTTTCGCCCCGGCGGGCGCGCCGCCAATCAGCTACGCCCCCTCACACTCACTCCGAACTATGTCCAGACGGCCGAGGGCTCGGTGCTGGTGTCGTTTGGCAACACGCGCGTGCTCACCAATGCAACGATTGAACAAGGAGTTCCGAGCTGGCTCAGGAGCTCCGGCCGCGGCTGGGTGACGGCCGAGTACTCCATGCTGCCCCGCTCGACCCTGACCCGCACCCCACGGGAGAGCGAACGCGGGAAGATTGGCGGCCGGACCCACGAGATTCAACGGCTCATTGGCCGCAGCCTGCGTTCGGTCGTCGACATGCACGCCCTCGGCGAACGCACCGTAATCCTCGATTGCGACGTGATCCAGGCCGACGGCGGAACCCGCACGGCAGCCATCACCGGCGCGGCAGTTGCGTTAGGTCTGGCACTCAACGCGCTGGTCAAGGCCGGCACCCTAAAGGTCTCTCCACTCAAGCAGCTTGTGGCCGCAACCTCGGTGGGCATCGTCGGCGGCAAGCCGCTGCTCGACCTTTGCTACGAAGAGGACTCGCAGGCCGAGGTGGACATGAACGTAGTAATGACCGCCGATGGCGGGCTGATCGAAACGCAAGCCACTGCCGAGAAGGGGAGCTTTTCCCGTGCAGAGCTAAACGGCCTCATCGATTTAGCCGAGGGCGGCCTGAAAGAGATATTCGCAGCGCAGCGGGCGGTGCTGGAGCAGTAGCAGCGTCGGCCTCTTATGAAGCCGGCCTGCAAGTGCAGGGCCATAAGCTTGAATTGGGCCTGCCTACCTTAGAGGTCGACGATACTTGACCGCGACATGGAACATGCTCACGCATTGTAGTGAGCGATCACCCGCGCCACCTTGCCGCCATCGCCCAGTTCCATGACCTCCGCCGTGCGGGTTCCTCGCTGGTTGGTGTAGTAGAGGACCACACTGTTCAACCCCCAAAGCACATCCTCAAGATGGAAGATCAGGTCGGGGAAGGCCCGCAGTCCTCGCTCAAAGTAAGCGCGCAGATTCGCCTTCCCGATCACCCGGCCATCGGCAAGCTCCAGTAGCCGCGCGGCCACCGGCGAGGTCAGCACAACGTCGTTTTCGTAATGGTTCATGATCTGGTCAAGATCGTGGGCGTTCCAGGCAGCAACCCAATGGTTGGCCAGCGTCCAGGCTTCGTCTCGCGTCACTGTACCTGCCCCTCGCTATTTCGTATCTCAATCAGCTACTTCAAGGCAGGATACCTGAAGCACCGATGCCCGCGGAGGGCCGGTTGACTTGGAGCGGCAAAATCACCCCCTCGCGAAGAATTCTCGGCATCGTTTCGCCCTCCGCGCGAATCACACCGAGACGGTGGGTCTCTCTGTGCGCGCAATGCACAGAGGGCAGTAGCCGACCCTCCAACGAAAGCGAGACCGACCCATGTCAACCGACCCCGCCCTGCGCGAACACCTGGTCAGCCTGCTCACCCAGCCAAACGCCCACGTCACCTTTGAAAAGGCCATCAAGGGCCTGGCCCCCGAGTTGCGCGGCAAGCTTCCCAAGGGCGCAGACCACACCACGTGGGAGCTGCTCGAGCACCTCCGCATCGCCCAGTGGGATATTCTCGATTTCTGCATCAATCCCAACTACCAGCACCTGGCCTGGCCTGATGGCTACTGGCCAGCCACACCAGTTCCGCCTGACGACAAGGCCTGGAACAAGAGCGTGCGGGCCTTCCGCCGCGACCTCAAAGCGGTGGTCGCTTTAGTGGCCAACCCGGATACAGATCTCTTCGCGGTCATTCCCCATGGTAAAGGACAAACCATCCTGCGCGAGGCCCTGCTGGTAGCCGACCACAACGCCTATCGCGTGGGCCAATTGGTGCTGGTCAGGCGTCTGCTCGGGGCGTGGGGTTGAGTTTTGGACCCGCTCCGCGCACAGAGTTTGTGTGCGGGTCGCAGAAAGACCATCCAAGCGGGCCAGCGTCTTTGAATCGGCCACTGCTTTTCCCGACCACCGCACCCGTGCTAGGCTTTTCCTAGCGCAAGAGGGCGCATCCGGTCCGCGGAAAGGACTTGAAGTCCGCCTGGCACGTACAACTTGACTTTTGCGAACTGACTTTCTGCCCTCAATATGCGGACCGGGGCCTAGGAAAGGAAGTTCGTAATGCCGGTTAGTGTCCTCCCGTCCCATCCCAACCTCGACCACCTCAAACAGAAGGCCAAGGACCTGATCAAGGCCCATGCCGCCCGCACCCTCGCCTCGGCGCAGCTCATCCGCGAGTTCCATCCCCGCTTTTCGGGCTTTTCCGACACAGCCATCTTTGCCGCCGAGTTCAAGCTCAGCGATGCGCAGCTTACAGTGGCCCGCGAACACGGCTTCCACGGTTGGACCCGCCTGAAACGGCGCATTGAAAAGCCAGTCCCCTCGGATCGCCTCGACCTGCCTCATCACGAACGCATTGAAGACCCAAAATTCCGCCGGGCTGTCGACTTGATTGACGCGGGCGATGTCGCAGGCCTCCGCGCCCATCTCAAGCAGAATCCGGGGCTGGCGCGCAAGCGTGTCGTCTTTGAAGGCATGAACTACTTTGAAAATCCATCGCTGCTGCAGTTCATCGCAGAAAATCCAACGCGCCGCAACGCAATGCCGGAGAACATCGTCGCGATCACCGAGGTGATTTTGGAAGCGGGCGTGGAACGCGCGGAGATCGAAGTAACGCTTTCTCTGGTGGCAACCAGCAGTGTTGCTCTCGCAACGGGAAAGCAGGATGCGCTCATCGAACTTCTCTGCGACTGGGGAGCAGACCCTTCCAGCGCAATACACGCGGCCATTCTTCACGCCGGGGCGGCAGCGGCAAACACTCTAATCCGTCGCGGCGCAAAGGTCGATCTTCCGGTTGCGGCACTGGGCAGCGCTGAAAACTTTCGCCGCATGCTGCCGACTGCCACAGCTGCCGAGCGGCATCTGGCCCTGGCCGTTACCGCGCAGTATTCCCTTGTCGAGATTGTGCGCATCCTGCTCGATGCCGGCGAGGATCCAAACCGTTTCAACCCGGTCGGCGGCCACTCGCATTGCACGCCGCTCCACCAGGCCGCGGCCTATGGGACGATGGAATTGGTCCAACTGCTGCTTGAACGCGGCGCGCGCCCCGACATCAAGGACTGTTTGTGGAAGGGGACGCCAGCCGGCTGGGCCAACCACATCGGCAGGACGGATATGGAAGCGTTTCTGAGGCCGCTGGAGAAAGCGGTCCCGAAACCGAAGTGACATTCAATGCTGCCGCCCGGGCGGCCTACCGCATCATCGTCGACAGCAGCAGCACAGTCCCAAGCCCTGTCACTGACAGCACCGTCTCCATCACCGACCACGTAGCCAGCGTCCCCTTGACCTCCAGCTTGAAGAACGACTCGATCATCCAGAAGCCGGGGTCGTTGACGTGCGAGAGGATCAGCGAGCCCGTGCCTGTGGCCAGGACTAACAATTCAGGACTCACACCGGCCTGGCCTGCCAGCGGAGCCAGCACCGCTGACGCGACGGCCATGGCCACTGTCGCCGAGCCCATCGCCACCCGCACCACCGCCGCCAGCATCCACGCCAACACCAGCGGCGGCATGTGCGCGCCGAGCGCCAATCCGATGGTTGCCTGCGCCGCGCCCGAATCGCGCAGGATGCCGCTCAGTCCGCCCGCCGCCGCCAAAATCACCAGCACGTTCGCGATTGGCTCAAAGGATTCATTGGTAAGCTTCCGCAGAAGTTCTCGTCCATGATGTTGCCCCGTCTGAATCCTCCCGCCGAGCGTGACCAGCGCCACCAGCACAGCTATCAGCAGCGCGATGTCGGGGCTGCCCACGAGGCGCAGAATCTGGTTGGGCAGAGAGCCCTGAGCAGCCAGCGAGTCTGCCCAACTGCCCGCAAAAATCAGCGCGATTGGCAATAAAATAGCCGCCGTCGCCCGCACTGGCCCAGCCGCTGGCGGCTTCTTCTCAGTGGCGACGCCCGCTGGCACACTTTCAGCCGCTGCCGTAAACAGCGTCTCTTCGTTGGCCGGGATGAGCGTCGACGTGCCCTTGCTCCGTTCCCACCGGCGCAGCATCACCCATCCCAGTACCGGCCCAGCCACGATGGCCGCGGGCAGCCCAGCGCAAAGGCCGAGCAGAATCGTCTTGCCAAGATCCGCGTGATACTGCGTCGCAGCCAGCATGGCCGCCGGGTGCGGTGGCAGCGTGCCGTGCACAATCGAGAGGCCGGCCAGCAGTGGCATGCCCACCAGGATCGGCGGCCGCCCGCTTCTCCGCGCCGACTCCGCCACAATCGGCATCAGCAGCACCAGGCCCACCTCGAAGAACACGGGCATCCCCACCACAATGCCCACAAGCAGCAGCGCCCACGGCAGTCCCCTGGGACCGCATCCGTCGACCAGCGTTTTGCCAAGCGCCGCCGCCCCACCCGAGCCGGCCAGCAGGCGCCCCAGCACCGCGCCCAGCCCAAGAACAATCGCAATGTGGCCCATCAAATTGCCGACGCCGGTAGTGAAGGAGAGCGGAATCTTAGTCAGCGGCATGCCCGCCGCAATCCCCAGACCCAGAGCTGCCACGATCAGCGCCAAGGCTGGATGCAACCGGACGCGCGCGATCAGAATGAGAAGGACGAGCACCGCCCCGGCGGCACACGCCACCAGGTACCAGCTACCGACGGTTGGGAGAGCCGCGGGATTCACCGGGTGATTATTCCACATGACCCTACGAGCTATGAATCTCGCTTTTGGCGCTTGGGCATTTTCGCCTTTGACAGGCCATAGAATTGGCTCGGGGAAATTCTCTTCCTCTCCTTGACGTATGAAATAATTTCCGCGACTAATTGCGCGATTGTGCAAGAGGAGTCTAACCGAACAGCCCGGTCATTGGATCCGAGTTAAGGGCTGCTCCATTGTGGAGTTATGGTCCTGAGTAAACGAGGCGCCATATGAGGGTCTTACTACTCTTCATTCTTTCGATACCAGCAATTCCGGCGGTTGCAGTCTGCGCCCGTGCACAGGCGCCTCCGGCCCCGGTTCCAATAACCGCCTCGAACGGACCCCATCAAAAGCTCGAGGAGGGTTCTTCCGCGTCCGTCGAAGAACCAACCGATGCCGACCTCCAGGTTCCTGTCGTGAAGCTCGACTTCAAACCCCAACAGGCACCAATTCCAGGGGCAATTGGCTCCATGGCCTTCACATCCCCTGTGGTTTGCTCCCCCTCAGGCATTCCATTCGTCACTTTCATTGAGCCGTCCGATTTCGGGCCGCAGACCATTGTTTCGCTTGACCCGAAGGGTGGACACGCGTTCTCCACCAAGGCAATCCCCGGGCTCTACGACATCAACTTCATCAACGGTTACTTCGTCTCGGACTCAACGGTTGGGGTCTTAGTCAGGGCTACGAAGGACAACAAGACGGCGCCCAACACCATTTCAATTGGGCCAGGATTCCCTCTGAGACATGTCTACACCGGAGAGCACCACGATTACCTTGTGGAGTTCGACAACAGCGGGAGTTACAAGACGACGCTCGAGCTCCCAGGGCGGTATCAATTCCGGCGGTTGGCCGCGCTTCACGACGACACTCTTCTTGCGCTCGCATTCGATCCAGCTAATTTGGTGCCGATGCTGCTCTTGCTCGATTCAGGGGGCAACACAATCAGAACCCTGCAGATCCCGGCAGAGATGGTTACCAGCCCAGAAATCGTGGCAGGGCAGTCCGGCGACCTTGGAAAGCAGATAAACGCTGCAGGGAGTCTCAGTTGGTGGATTTTTGCGCCGGCGCGGAACCGAGTCCTTCTCTACCAGGCCCACGCGCAGTCCCCGATTCTGGAAGTCGGTGCGGGCGGGGCGGTTCGAGAGGTGCCGGTGCAAGCCCCGAAGGGGTACGTGCTGGATGGTGTTCTCTCCGCCAACGATCGGTGGATCATGCGCTTTCGAAGAGAGAGCCTTTCGGGCTCTGGAGAGATTGATGCACGTCCCGAGGCGAGTAATTACGTGCTGTATGAGGTGGATTCCTCCGACGGGAGCCTGAGGCGCAGGATCGATGTGGGGGGGAGGCCTCCTATACAGCCTCGCTTGCGAGCAGGACGGGGTGTTCACCGCATTCTCGGTGGACGGAGAAAAGGTGACTCTCGCAAATGCCGACCTTCCGAGATAGGCAGAGTCACGTTCGTTGAGGCACTGCTTCCCCACAGTCCGCTTGCGGGCTGACTCGGCTGTCCGCCGCGCAGCGTCCCCACCTGTGTCCCTCCGCACACTTTTTCCTTGCGGCCTTCTGCTACCATAAGGACGATTGCAGTTCCTGCCGCCGGAGAGGCCGATTTGGTGTAGTCTGAGCCTCCCGCCCCCGCGGCTCGAGCCCATTTCGCA
>Ga0182016_10000931_pt1 | contig 35987 bp, 28 predicted proteins | sample 712S2MmetaG_FD_120491 | JGI IMG/M metagenome (GOLD analysis project Ga0182016, IMG submission 120491) | Permafrost microbial communities from Stordalen Mire, Sweden - 712S2M metaG | ecosystem: Environmental > Terrestrial > Soil > Wetlands > Permafrost | place: Sweden: Stordalen | collected...
ATGCGATGATTTCCGGGAGATCGGTGAGGTGTTTTGCGGGATACTGAGCAGGAAGAGTGCTGGGGAGACTACGCGATGGACAACGCCACAATGGCGCGCCTGCTTGAAGAGACGGCTGACCTGCTGGAGATCGACGGCGGGGACAGTTTCAGGATTCGCAGTTACCGGCGTGCTGCCGAGGTGGCTGCGCAGACGACGGTCGACCTGGTGGCGGCGGCGCCCGATACGGCGAAGCTGCTGGAGATTCCCGGGATCGGGAAGGGGATGGCGGCGAATCTGCAGGCGATTGCCGAGACCGGTTCGCTGCCGCTGCGCGATGAGTTGCTGGCAAAGTACGGCGCGGGGCTGCTGGAGCTTCTGAAGTTGCCCAGCATGGGACCGAAGACGGTTGCGCTGTTGTGGGATGCGGCCAAGATCAGCAACATTGACGAACTGGCGGAAGCAATTGATGCGGGCCGGCTGAACGGGCTGCCGCGCATGGGCGCGAAACAGATTGAGAAATTGCGCAAGGGCATCGACGACTACCGCAGGTCGGCGGGGCGGTTCCGGATCGACGTGGCCGACGAAGAGGCTCGTCGGATTGCGGCTTACCTGATGGCGTTTGAGGGGATTGAGCGGGTGACTCCGGCGGGTTCGCTGCGAAGAGGGCGGGAGACCTGTGGCGATCTCGATCTGCTGGCGACCGGGCCGGCCTGTGCGCCTGAGAAGACGGGGGCGGCGGTGGAGTATGTGGCGAAATACCCGGGCCTTGTGGACATCATTGCGAAGGGCGAAAACAAGGTGAGCTTTCACGTGGGGCAGGGCCTGCAGGTGGATGTGCGGTTGCTGCCGACGAGCAGCTACGGGGCGGCACTGCAGTACTTTACGGGGTCAAAGGCGCACAACGTGTCGTTGCGGCAACGGGCGTTGAAGATGGGCTACACGCTGAGCGAGTGGGCGCTGGCGCGGCTGGATGATGAATCAGTGGTTGCGGCTGCGACCGAGGAGGAGATTTACGCGGCGCTGGGGATGGACTGGATGCAGGCGGAGATGCGCGAGAACCTGGGCGAGATTGAGGCGGCAGCCAGGCATGGGCTTCCCCGGCTGATTGAGAAGGCCGACATCAAGGGCGATGTGCACATGCACACGACGGCGAGCGACGGCCACAATTCGATCAGCGAGATGGCTGAGGCGGCGCTGGCAGTGGGTTACAAGTACATTGCGATCACGGACCACTCGAAGATCCTGGCCATGACGGGGGGCCTCGACGAGAAGCGGGCGCTGGAGCACATCAAGAATATTCACGAGGTGGACAAGCAGATGGAGGGGCGCATTCGCGTGTTCACAGGGATCGAGGTGGACATCCTGGCCGACGGCGCGCTCGATCTGGACGATGAGGTGCTGGCGCGGATGGACGTGGTGATTGCCAGCGTACACACGCGGCTTGAGCAGAGCAAAGACGAGATGACGGCGCGGGTGCTCAGGGCGATCGAAAACCCGAACGTGCGGATCCTGGGGCATCCGACGGGCAGGTTGCTGCTTCGGCGCGAGCCGTTTGCGATTGACATTGGAGTGGTGCTGCGCCGGGCTGCCGAACTGGGCGTAGCCGTGGAGCATAATGCCGCCCCGGAACGGCTGGACCTGAACGACCGCGATCTGCGTCTGGCCAGGGAGTTGGGCTGCCGGATCGTGATGAACTCTGACTCGCATGATAGCCGCAACCTGGGGAAGATGGACTATGGGTTACGGCAGCTGAAGCGGGCGTGGCTGGAACCGGCGGACGTGCTAAATACACTCGAATCAGAGGGTTTTCTGGCGTCGCTGCGGTCGAGAGCTTGAGTGAGTGCCGAAATTGCACAGGATTGAGTGCAAATTGAGGTACACCGACGTAACCACCTCAAGGAATTCGTGGCTTGTTCAATGGTTCTCGGGCTAAGATAGGTGCGGTATGAGCCTGCTGAATCAAGACACTGAAGAAGTCGACGACGCCGCCCGGGGGGAAGAATTTACCAAGGGCAGCAGCCACGTGATTTGGGCGGCCGTGATTGCCACCATCGTGGTGAGCGCCGCGATCGCGATTTATTTTATCGTCGGCCAGACAAAGCCAGCAGTGACGGGAGACGTGGTGGCCGTGTGGGCCCATCCGCAACACACGGAGACTTCAGGCTTTGACGCCAACGGTGCACCGATGCCGAAGGAGAGCTTTGACCAGGTGCTGGTGTTTACCGAGGTAAAGCTGCACAACCAGAGCAAGCAGCCGCTTTTTCTGCTGAACGTGCTGAGCAACGCCAAACTGGCGGACGGAATCCACTCCAGCTACGCGGCCTCGCAGGTGGATTACGAGCGGGTGTTTCTGGCGTATCCGGGGATTCCGGTTCCGCACCAGACTCCGCTTTCGCTGACCCTGGAACTGGATCCAGGGCAAACGGTGGACGGGACGTTTGTTTCGTCATTTCGCCTGACGAAAGAGCAGTGGGACGCGCGCACGGATCTGAACTTCACCCTGAACTTCCGCTACCAGCCAGGACTGGTGCTCACGCCCCACGGCCCGATTACTGAGCAGTAGGCGGAACGGGCGCACCCTTGGGCGTGGACAGATAGCCCGAGATCTGGTTCTTCGAGCCGACGGAATTGACCACAATCTCAAAGAGAGCCGGATCCTTTCCGCTGTAGAACTGCAGCGGCTCGTTGACGCCGCGGTTGTTCTTGTCGACTACCTTGTCGTCGGAAAGAACTTCAAGGTTGAAGTTGTTCTTCTTGGGGTCAGCCTTCTTCAAGGTCAGGCTCACGGTGCCCACGGGCTTTTTCTGGCCCTTGACGAGGGTGAACTCGTAGTAGTTGCGGTCGCCCTTGTGCTCAAGCGTGACCAGTTCGTCGTGATTGCGGGCGATGACGCTGTTGGTGCTGCTGAGGTCGCCCTTGACGGCCTGGAGCTGGCTGACGGCGGCGGCCAGATCACTCTGGGTTTTGGCCACGTCGGTCTTCACGCCACCCACGTCGGTCTTTACACCCGAAACGTCGCTGGCAACGGCGCTGACTTGTTGCGCAGTCTTGTTGTTTGCGCTTTCAAGCCGCTTGGTGTCGGCTTCTTCACGGGTAACGATCGCAGCGGCACGCGCGTCCATCTCTCTCTGCGTGAGTCCCAACGATTTTCCAAGCTCATCGGTGGCAACCTGGAGGCGAGCGTCTGTCTCGCGGAGTTCCGCGGCCAGTTTGACGTTTTCCTGCTTGGCATCAGCCAATTCGGTTGCCTGTGTGGTAATTTTGCCGTTCAGCGTGTAGCTCCAGATCAGTCCGCCGAGAGCGGCCACAAGGGCTACTGCAATCACGCCGAGCAACGCGCCGGAGTAAGTTCTGGGTGTCTCGTCGATTTCACTCATTCAAATACCTTCCTTTTATCGGGCGGCTACCTACAGAAGCTGCTGCAGAAACCGCTCCGGATTTTATTCCGCTATCCCGTTGAGTTAAGCGAAGTTTCGGAAGAAATTCTCCTTCGATTGTGAAGGAGCTTCCCATGTGTGTAGCCAGTTGCAATCTCTTCTACCCGAGATCCGGGGGTTGGCGGCGGCCGGGGATTGATCCGCGCGCCGACAGGAGAGACTACAGGATATCGAACAAAGCCACCCATCCGAAAGGAAATCCTCGGCGCAAATGGGTATTTTGGGAACATAAAGCAGCTTTGAAGGCCGGCGCCCGGGCGTGCAAAAGTGGGGGATTCGTCCCACTGACCGTGACAACCATTGAATGGTTCCGTTATAAACATCTTTACCGCATCTTTCAGCCGGGTTCGAGTCCCACGCCGGAGTTCCCAGCGAAATGCGGGGTCCCCGGCGGGCGTTTTATTTAAAGTCGGGGCGAGGATTAGAGTGTCTTCAGGGGCAAGTTTTGTCGCAGGGGACAGTAACGGAGTAAATTTCATCGCACTCTTGGATAAATCACGACAAGGGAGAATTTGATCGATATGTCGACTGCTGCTGTAGCTGGAAAGGGACTGGAAGGAATAGTCGCGGCAAACTCGGGCATCTGCTGGATAGACGGCGATGCGGGGGTGCTCTCTTACCGCGGAATCGATATCCACGAGCTGGCTGAGCATTCGACATTCGAGGAGACGACCTACCTGCTGTGGAACGGGATTCTGCCCAACGAGCTTGAGCTGCGGGAGTTCACCGCGCAACTGACTTTGGCGCGCTCGCTCGATCAGCGGATTATCTACATGCTGCGCAGCTTTCCTACCGGCGCCACGCCGATGGAGGTGTTGCGCACGGCGGTCTCGGCGCTCAGCTTTTACGACGCCGACGAGAAAGACAATTCCCACGACGCGAACGTGCGCAAGGCTTACAATCTGACGGCGCAGATTGCCATGATCGTGGCCATTTACGACCGAATCCGCAAGGGCAAGGAGATTGTTCCGCCGGACCGGTCGCTCTCGCACGCCGGCAACTTTCTGTGGATGCTGAACGGCGTGAAGCCATCAGAAACCGCAACGCGAACTTTGGACATAGCCCTGGTTCTGCATGCCGACCACGAACTGAACGCCTCGACCTTCGCCGCCCGCGTCATCGCCGCCACACTCTCCGACATCCATTCAGCCATTACCGGCGCCATCGGCGCGCTGAAGGGGCCACTGCACGGAGGGGCCAACGAAGCGGTGATGCGGCTGCTGTACGAAATCGACAAGGCCGGAGCCGACCCGGTGGAGTACGTGAAGGGCATGCTGAACGCGCGGCAGAAGATTTCAGGGTTTGGGCATCGCGTGTATAAAACCGAAGACCCGCGGGCCACGCACCTGCGCAAGATGAGCGAGCAACTCGGCAAGGACTCCGGCCAGCCTAAGTGGTTCGAGATGTCGCGGGCGATCGAGCTTTACATCAACGCCGAGAAGAAGCTGAACGCGAATGTTGATTTTTACTCCGCCTCGACCTACGCAACGCTGGGAATCGACATCGATCTCTACACGCCGATCTTCGGGGTGAGCCGCATTGCGGGCTGGGCAGCGCACGTGATTGAGCAGTTGGACGACAACCGGCTGATCCGGCCGCGGGCCGAGTACATCGGGCCGGTTTATCCGTCGCCTTATATTCCTATGGGTGAGCGGCCGTAGGGGAAGCCAGAATGCGGGCGGGCTAGATGCCTCATGCGCCTGATGGCTGGCGCGCCTTCCACAGCAGGTACAGGCCCCAGGCGCCGAGCGTGCATCCGTCGCGGATGCTGCCATCAAGCATCCTCTGTTCGAACTCTTCGACCGACAATGAACGGACCACGAGGTCGTGTTCCTCGGGGTCGGGATCGTTCTCGGTGTGTGTGAGGCCGGTGGCCAGGAAGACGTGCATGCACTGGCGGACGAAGCCGTAGGCGACCCATTGGGCGCCGAGGCACGTCATTGAGGCAGCTGCGAGGCCCATCTCCTCTTTGAGTTCGCCGCGGGCCAGCTCCTCGGGATGTTCAATATCCATCTCCCAGCCGCCCTGGGGCAGTTCGAGCGCGCGCTCCTGGATGGTGTAGCGGAACTGCTCGATCAGCCAGACCCTTCCCTGGTCAACGGGCAGGATGATGGCGCAGTCAGGCTTCTCCACGACGCCGTAGATGCCTTTTTGGCCATTGGAGCGAAGGATTTCGTCTTCGCGCAGGCGCATCCAGTGGTTGCGATAGACTTCGCGGGTGGAAAGCGTGGTGATGGCAGGGGTGGGGTTGGGATTCATTACGTTCCTTCCGGGCTCAGCGCATTTGAAAAACGGTCGTTCATTCTCGCGATGGATTGGTCTTGTTTTGAAAGGGCGCGGCTTCAGCTGCGCCAATAAACAATTGGGGAGAATTTTGGGGCTTTAGCCCCCGAGGGAATGTGTCCAACTCGAAATTTCCGCTCGACGAGCTGTAAGCATACTGCTCTGTACATTGGGCGAGACCGGCCTTGACTGGATTACTTGCAATATACCTACGATGAATTTCAAAATCCTCGTCGTCGCGAATCCGATGATCCGAATATCCCGTCACCCAAATGCCGCCAATCCAATTGAACTCACGTTTGGCTCGGAAAGAAAACCCGCCTTTCAAGCATTGAATCGCCAACTCAAGACTGGCAATGGGCGTAATGATCAGATGAAAGTGATCGGGCATTAGTACGAATCCATGGATCAGGTAGCGATCCGGACGGTGCCCGTAGAGTGTTTCGAGAAAGAGATTTGCCCATCGCTCGTGGCGGAAAAAGGGCTTGCGTTCAGTAGTGTTCGAAGTAACGAAGTAAGTTTGCCGGTTGTTGGTAGCGACTTCGCGCTTCGGGATCATACATTCCCTCGGGGGCTAAAGCCCCGGCTCGTTTTGGTCATCAAGTGGCGCAGCTAAAGCCGCGCCCTTTCAAAGCAACAGAGAATCATAGCGCTCCAGCTAAGGCACCGCTTCATTTTTGGCCATCGGTTGGCGCAGCAACCCAGAGGGTGCCCCGGCCGCGCCCTTGCAATGCGAAAGAGAATGATAGCGCTTCAGCTCTAGCGCAATGATCAAGAGCTAGCTTACTCGTCGCGGAGGCGGTATTTCCTGAGGCGGCCGAGGAGCGAGGCTGGACCGGTGACAGAAAGGCGGACCAGGTTGCCTTCATAGGCGCGGCTGTGCACCACCATGCCGGCATCGATGGCGGCGAGCACTGCGCCTTCCTGTTGGGGGACGCGGAGCTCCGCGGACAGGATGGGATCGGAGTGGAGAGCGGCGTCGATGGAGGCGAGCAGGCTGTCGAGTCCCTCGCCCGTAACGGCCGAGACGGCAACCTCGCCGCCGGAGCGTGCGCGGTCTTCAAGGCCCAGGCGCTCATGCGGGTCGAGCAGGTCAATCTTGTTCATGACTTCGATGCGCGGCTTGGAGAGCGAGTCGAGTTCGCCGAGAACCTTTTCGACTTGCGCTTTCTGCTCGTCGCCGTAGGTGGAGGCGGCGTCGCGCACGTGGAGCAGAACTTCAGCCTGCGCCACTTCTTCAAGCGTGGCGCGGAAGCTGGTGACGAGCGTGTGGGGCAAGTTGCGGATGAAGCCGACCGTGTCAGAGAGAAGGATTTTTCGGCGGCTGGGAAGCTCAATGGCGCGGAGCTTGGGGTCGAGGGTGGCAAACATGCGCGCGGACTGGAGCACTTGCGCTCCGGTGAGGGCGTTGAAGAGCGTGCTTTTGCCGGCGTTGGTGTAACCGACCAGGGCCACGGTGGGCACGGGAACCGCCTCGCGCCGCTGGCGCTGCTGCTTGCGCACGCTGCGCACGGATTCGAGCTTGAGCTTGAGATGGTCGATGCGCTGCTGAATGCGGCGGCGATCGGTTTCAAGCTTGGTTTCTCCTGGTCCGCGGGTGCCGATGCCGCCACCGAGCTGCGACATGGATTTGCCGCGCCCGGTGAGGCGGGGGAGCATGTATTCGAGCTGCGCCAACTCCACCTGCAACTGGCCTTCGCGGGTGCGGGCGTGGCGGGCGAAGATGTCGAGGATCAACTGGGTGCGGTCAAGCACGCGGCAGGGAAGCGCGGCCTCAAGGTTGCGCAGTTGCGTGGGTGAGAGGTCGTGGTCGAAGAGGACCAGGTCAGCTTCAACCGACGCTGCGACGCCGGCAATTTCTTCCACTTTGCCGGAGCCGACCAGGGTGGCTGGATCGAGTTTGGGGCGGCGCTGGATGAGTTCTGCGGCCACTTCGCCGCCTGCGCTCAAGACCAGCTCGCGAAATTCGGCTAGCGACTCCTCGGTGGTGAGGCTGGTGAGTCCGCGCGCTAAACTGCGCGCTTGCGCAGCCGAGGCCGGAGCAAGGGCTTCGGCGGCAAGGACAGGTTCGCCTTCGAGCGAGGTTTGGATTTGCGTGCCAGACTGTTGGCCGACTGGGTCTTGAGCTGACGGATCGTCGGGCCGCGCGCCAGACGAGGCTGCTCGGCTGCCAGCCGCGGCTGCGCGACTGACCGACGGGCGGACGCCGAGGTCCACTGCTACCAGAACGGCGCGCTCACACCTTGCGGATGTCACGCCCATCCTGCGACCTTCTTCTGCCAAACCTGGCCGCTTCCCGAGTGCTATCGCTGCTCCGCTGAGATCGGAACGGCTGACGAAACCGCAACAGGGGAGGGTCCGATACCCGTAGAAACCGCACCGGGACGATGCTCAGTATGCATGACGCTCCGGTTGCTGACCACGGTTGAAATGGCGTGCTTGAAGATCAATTGCTCCTGGCTGTTGTTTTCCAACAGCACTGAGTACTTGTCAAAGGACCGGATTTTTCCGGTGAGCTTGACGCCGCTGACCAGATAAATCGTAATTGGGGTTTTGTCCTTGCGAACGGTGTTCAGAAATGTGTCCTGAATGTTTTGTGCCGGCTTGTTCTCCATGTGCCGATCTCCTGCTCTCTTCTTGAAGGGTTGGATTTTGGTTCACTTACGGTTCAACAACAAAACGACGGGCATGGTTCCGGCAACCCCGAAACCATGAACTCCCGCAATAGGTCAAGCTTATAGCGGTTCGCGCGTCTTTTCAACTGCGCCACCCGTCAAACATGCCTCAAGTTCCCGTTTCGGCTCATCCTGCGCGGTATGGGCGGCTCCTGACCGCTGCTAGAATAGTTGCGTGCAAGACGCAGCAAACTCGCCAGCCTCCTCAGCTCAAACAACCAGGGCCGAGACCCGAAAGGGACCCGTTCCCATGCTCGACCTCAAACGCCAGTACCAGCCTCTCCAGAAGGAGCTCGTGGAAGCGTTGGGCCATGTACTTGAGACGCAGCAATTCATTCTAGGCGAGCATGTTGCCGCCTTTGAGAAGGCCGCGGCGGGGCAATTGGGCGTGGCCCACGCGCTGGGCTGCTCCTCGGGAACCGACGCGTTGTGGCTGGCGCTGGCCGCGGTTGGGGTTGGGCCGGGAAACGCCGTGGTGACGACGCCTTTCAGTTTTTTTGCGTCGGTGAGCGCGATTTTGCGGGCGGGGGGTACGGCGCTGCTGGCGGACATCGATCCAGCCACCTTCAATCTTGCGCCGGCTGCTGTTGAAGCCGTTCTAGAGGGCCCGCAGGGGAAGAGTGTGAGCGCGATTTTGCCGGTGCACCTCTACGGCCAGGTTGCAGATTTTTTTCCTCGTTTTGGACGAGAGCATGGCGTGAAAGTAATCGAAGATGCGGCGCAGGCGTGGGGCGCGGAGTGGGGTGGCGTCAAGGCGGGCGGGCTGGGCGATATTGCGGCCTTCAGCTTTTATCCCACCAAGAACCTGAGCGCGGCGGGCGATGCCGGCATGGTGACGACGAATTCCCCTGAACTGGCCGAACGGGTGAAGATGCTGCGCCAGCACGGCATGCGGCGGCGCTACTACCACGACGAACTTGGCTGGAACACGCGGATGGACGGATTCCAGGGCGCGGTGCTCGGGGTGAAACTGCGCTACATCGAGGGCTGGAACCAGTTGCGGCGCACGGTGGCGCGGCGGTATCACGCGCTGTTTCATGCTGCCGGACTGGCCGAGGCGGGAGCTTATCCCGTGCATGGGGTGGTGCTTCCGCACGAGGTTGCGGGAAGCCGCCATGTGTGGCACCAGTACGTCATCCGTACCAGGCGGCGCGATGCGCTGCGGGATTTTCTCGCGATGCGCCAGATCGGCTCAGAGATCTACTATCCGCTGCCGCTGCACATGCAGGAGGCGCTGAAGTCGCTGGGGTATGCGGAGGGAAGCTTTCCCGAGGCCGAGCGGGCCGCGCGCGAAGTGCTTGCGCTGCCGATTTTTCCGGAGCTGCGCGAGGACGAGCAGCAGACCGTGGTCGATGCGATTGCGGAGTTTCTGAGCTAATCTGATTTTTTTATTGCGTACCTGTCTTAATCCGATCTGCCTGCTACTTCAGAAGTTGAAGCGGCGGGCCATCTCATCAAGATCGGGCAGCCGAGATTCAAGTCCGAGGCCGGTTCGTTCCACCGAACCGATGGAGGAGATCAGGTCATGTTGCGTATATTTACTCGGTTCTTTTTATGCGTCTTGATTCCTGTTCCGTTGTCGTCCTCGGCGCAGACCGCAACTGTTGAACCGCAGACCACTCTGCGCACCAGCACCGACCTTGTCGTCATCGACGTGACGGTGATGGACTCTCAGCGGAAGCCCGTGACGCATCTCGAAGCGCCCGACTTTTCGATTGTTGAAGACGGGCGCCCTCAGACGATGAAGGTATTCGAGGAACATGGGTCCAGCGCGCCCGCACTGCAGCCGCTGTTGCCGACGCCGGCGCCAAAGACTGACCCTGGAACATTTACCAATGAGTCTCTCGTCCCGGTTAGCGGCGCCCTCGACATTCTTCTCTTCGACAAGCTCAATACGCCCGAGGAGGCACAGACCCAGGTGCGGGACCAGGTGCTGAAGTACCTGAAGGAAGCGCCGGCAGGCAGGAGCATGGCGATTTTTACGCTGACTACGAAGCTGCGCTTGCTGCAGGGATTCACGTCGGATCCAGAAGTGTTGCGCGCCCTGGTCGAGGGCAAGAAGGGGAACGCCAGCGTTCCGCCCTTCATGGCGGACGCGGTGGCGGGAGACCGGCTGATTAATCCCGTGACCGGGCAGCCCGGCGGAAACAACCCAGGCACGCAGGCCGCACAGGATTTGATGGTGGCATATGGCCTACAGTACGTCCTTGACGGCTTGAAGGAATTCGAGGCCAATCAACAGTCGGTTCAGCTTCAAGCCCGCGCGCTCTACACGCTGCGCGCCCTCAACCTGCTGGCCCGCTACTTAAGCAACCTGCCGGGGCGCAAAAATCTGATCTGGTTTTCCGGCTCGTTTCCCATCAGCATTCTTCCTGACCTGAGCCTCGGGAACCCGTTTGTCGCCATGGGCGATGTCGAGGACGAATTCCGGCAAACGGTCGATCTTCTGGCGCGAAGCCAGGTTGCCGTATATCCCATTGACGCGCAAGGGCTCACGGAGGAGCCGACCATGGATGCCGGCAACATCGGCAGCGGCATGTCGAAGGGCACCGGAAACTTCGCCAAAGACCACCGCAACTTCGTCGCACAGACCGTTGGAGAACAGACCACGATGAATCAAATGGCCAGGGACACGGGCGGCCAGGCTTTCGTGAACACCAACGGCCTGGAAGAAGCGATTGAAAAGGCCTTCGACGCCGGTTCCCACTACTACACGATTGCCTATACGCCAACCAACCACGACTGGAACGGCAACTACCGCAAGATTGAAGTGAAAGTCGACCGTCCGAAGACAGCGCTCTCGTATCGTCGTGGCTACTATGCAGACGATCCCAGAGCGCCTCTAAAGCACAAAGAGCAAGAAGCAGGCAAGAATGCGCCGCCTCCTTATAGCGCTCTTGACAATGCCATGCTTTGGGGAGCTCCCGACCCGACCGAGATCATCTTCACGGCTAAAATGCAATTGAGCTTTGCCGCTCCAGAAGATTCGGTGGCGCCGCGAAACCATCCCGCGCCAAAGATTGCAGGGCCTTTTCATCGCTATACGGTGAAGTTCACGATTGACCCGGCGCAAGTGCAATGCGATGCCACGACCGACGGCGTTCACCACTGCGCCCTGGAGTTTCGCGCCTACGTTTACGACGCCAGCGGCGCGCAGATCAACGTGAGGTCCGACGGGGTCAAGGTCAACATGCCGGCAGCCAATGATCCCAGCCAGCCTCCTCGCGACATCGTCTATCCTCTCGAGATCAGCGCCCCCGTGAAAGGAGACTTCTTCGTACGCGTTGGCGTCCGTGACGTGGCCAGCGACCGTCTGGGCGCATTGGAAGTGCCGATCGCCGTAGTCGCTGAGCTGCCGCCGGCTGGTTCTTCGCAAAAGTAATCAGGCGGGCAGCCTGGCAACTCTCGCCGGCATTGAGTATTGGCCATCAATAGTGAATCGTCGATTCGGCAACGAACTTGTGATAGTCCTTGAAATCGACCTCGTTCACGTACGATCGCGCACTGTCTTGCATGTGGACTTCAGAGTGGCTGGGCAGCAGGTATTCTCTATTCGCGATCGTGATCGGTTTGTATTCAATCGTTCTGTCGGCGCGGACGATAGGAAACCCCGCCGGAACATCGAGAGTGGTAGTGATCCGCAACACGCTGAACGTCTGCGGATCCACGAAGATGCGGCCTGAATACGGCACGACGATTTGCTGGTCGGGGGCCCGGTGGATCACGACGGCGCCGTGCGCTTGCGGCACGCGAAATGCGTACACATAAACTTTCTGCCCGTGGATCTGCTCGATGCGGTCCCATGAAAACGTGGTCTGCGAGTCGAGATCGAAGATATCGTGGAGGGCGGTGCCAAATTCTCCCGCAGTGAAGGCTCCCTGCAGTTGCAGATGGTCCACCCCTTTGGCGGGTTTGCCATTGATCTTCAGAACTTCGTATTGCTCACTGTTTCCAATGTAGGTAAGCTTCTCCTCGACGATATCGTCGACATCCCATCGGGTACCAGCTGCGCTGGAATTCAAGCCGCGGCCGATAGGGGCCGAGAAGGCTGCTGTGCTTGTTCGGTGCGTGATTTGAGTGCAAATGAAGTCGGGTAGCTTGCCTGTGTACAGCAGAGCAGATTGCCGGACAGACTCCAGGACACTTGACTGGTCTGGCGGTGGCTGGGCGCAAGCAGTCGACAGGGAACCGATCGGAATCGCAAGGAAGAGAAGAAGGGACGCGCGGCGGAACGTTCGGCGGAAAGTAATCATAGCAACCCCCGCAGTGGACAAGTGTACGGTACCAAGCGGGTGTGGGCAACGGTCGCCCCGGAGCATTCGCGCGAGTTTCACCTGACTCTGAGCGGGTCTGCTTAGAGGTCTCTGCCGTTGGCATCTCAGCGCCAGCGGGCTTTCCGCAAAGATAGTCAGGCGGGCTGTGCACGAAGTGCTTGCGCCGCCCATCTTCCAGGAGCAGCGCGAAGACGAGCGGCAAACCGTTGTTGATGCGGTTGCGGAGTTTATAAGCTAGAATTTCTGGTCATTTGATTTTTTGTGAACGGGCGCGGCGCCGGAGGGCGTGCTATGCGGCATGTTTTGGGAATTCTGATCGCTTCAACTCTTTCGGTCGGTGTCATGGGCGCGCAAAGTGAGGGGCCGCAACCGGACCTCAGGTTCAGTGTGACTGCGATCCACCCTACACAACCAGGGGTGCGCGGGGGCGGAATGAAGCCGGCGCCCAATGGAACCGGATACCTTGTGCAGAACGAATCAGTGAAGATGATGATGGCCGTGACTTACCGGATTCCGAGCCACCAGATTACGGGAGGGCCGGCTTGGTTCAGCGACGCGCAGTTCGACGTGGAAGCAAAGGCGGACGGCAACTACAACGCTGACGAGCTGCACACGATGTTCAAGAACATGCTGGCGGATCGGTTCGGGCTGAAGTTCCACACCGAAACGAAACAGGGCGCGATTTACGAGCTGGTGGTCGACAAGTCCGGCATGAAGATGAAGGCGGACGGCAGCGCAGGGACGCTGGCAATTTCAATTAATCCAACTGGTCCGGACCAGTTTGTTGGAACCAAGGTTCCGATGGAATACCTGTGCTGGTTTATCGGGCAACTGATGCCGAACGACGTGCGGCCGGTGATCGACAAAACGGGCCTTGCCCAGGTTTATGACTTCACGCTGGCGTACACGCCGAACCTGCCGCCCGGGGGTTCGAGCGCGGACCTGCCACCGGAGATGCGGAACCTGCCGGCCTTCCAGGATGCGCTTGTGGAACAGCTTGGCCTGAGGCTGGTTCCGGCCAAGGGGCCGGTGCTGGAGTACGTAATCGACCAGGTCAGCCAGCCCTCGGAGAATTAGGGCGCGTGTTCCTCAAGTGCCGATTATGGGCGTTTCCGTCTCCGCCACGGGCAGACGGAGCGCGGTGGCGATAAGGGCGGCGAGCAGGAATGCCGCAGAGGTAATGCAGAGTGCGGCGCTCAGGCCGCCCTGCTGACTGATTCTTCCAATGAGATACGGGGCCGCGGCGGAAGTGACGCGGCCGATGTTGTAGACGAATCCCATGGCGCTGCCGCGCAATGCTGTGGGAAACAGTTCGCTGGTGATGACCACGAAGCCGCTGAAGTAGCCGGTGCCAAAGAAGCCGACCAACGGGCCGATGACCAGCAGTGCGCGCGGGTCGCGGACAAAAGCGAAAAGTGGCACGAGCACGGTGGCTGCAAGCAGGAACGCGATGTAAGTATTCTTGCGGCTGAAGCGGTCGGCGATGAATCCGAAGGAGACGTAGCCGAGAAACATGCCACCTTCCATCGCGATGGTCCAGCCCGAGGTTTCGACGATGCTGAGGCCTCGGCCGCCTTCAGCAACGGACATGGACAGGAAGCGCGGGATCCAGGTAAACAGTCCCCACCACGCGAACAGCGCGGCGGCGTTCATGGTGGCGCAGATGAGCACGGTGCGGCCGATGGCACCGCGAAAGAGTTGGCCGATCGGAATCCCTTGTGTCGGGTGCTTCGCTCGTTGCTCAGCCCAGGCCTCCGGTTCTTTCAACCTTCGCTGGAGCCAGAGCGTGACGAGAGCAGGCGCGACGCCGACGAAGAAGACCGCGCGCCAGCCGAAGTGGGGCATGACGATGGCCACAAGAGCCGCTCCCAGCGCGTAGCCGATGGCCCAGGAACTCTGCACCAGGGCAAGCGCCTTGCCGCGGTGGCGCGCGGGCCATGTTTCGGCGACAAGAGCAGCGCCCGCGGCCCATTCGCCGCCCATGCCCAGACCGAGCAGTACGCGGCAGACCATCAACTGACCGGCCGTGTGCGTGAAGCCGCAGAGGGCAGTGGCGACCGAGTAGCCGAGGATGCTCCAGGTGAGGGCGCGGACGCGTCCGAAGCGGTCAGCAACCCAGCCGAAGGCGAGCCCGCCCACGGCCGCAGAGATGAGCGTGGCCGACATCATGGCGCCACTCATGGCGGCGGAGAGGTGCATCTCCAACTGGACGGCGCCGAGGACAAGCGCGTAGATCATCACGTCCATGCTGTCGAGCATCCAGCCGAGGGAGGCGGCCAGGAGCGTGCGCTTCTGCATGCTCGACGCCTCGATGAGCCAGCCGGTGATTTGGTTCAAGAAAGGACCTCTTGCATTAGAGTTCTAACATACGGTTGATTGGATTCATTGGGCACCGCGAGATTGCGAAACGAGAGAAAGCCGATTTGCGCATAGCCATCGATACCGGCGGCACCTTTACTGACTGCGTTTGCCTGGCAGACGGGCAACTGCGCGTGCTGAAGCTTTTTTCAACGCCGGCCGATCCGTCGCTGGCGGTGCTGGATGGGTTGCGGCAGATGGGCGCGGGCGAAGGCCTCAACGTGCGGCATGGAACGACGGTGGGCACCAACGCCATGCTGGAGCGGACGGGCGCGCAGGTTGCGTTTGTGACCACGGCTGGCTTTGAAGACACCATCGCCATCGGCCGGCAGACGCGCGCGCGGCTCTACGATTGGTTTCAACCGGTGCCTGTGAGCCTGGTGCCAAAGAAATTGCGCTTCGGCGTGAACGAGCGCGTAAGCGCCGAGGGCGAGGCTCTGCGCACGCCGAGCGAAGAAGATCTAGCCGCGCTGGTAAAGGCCGTGCGGGCGAGCGGGGCCGAGGCAGTGGCCATTTCGCTGCTGTTTTCGTTTGCCAATCCGGCGGCGGAGCGGCGCGTGGAAGCGGCGCTGCTTGAGCTGGGGATTCCGGTCTCGGCTTCACACCGCATTCTGCCTGAATTTCGAGAGTACGAGCGCGCGTCGACGACGGTGGTGAATGCATATCTGGCGCCGAAGATGGGCAGCTACCTGACCAACCTTGAAAATCGCATCGCCGCGCAGCACAAGGGCGGGCGCATGGACGTGATGCAGTCTTCAGGCGGCATTGTGCCGGCGCGGCTGGCGGCGCGCGAGCCGGTGCGCACGGTGCTGTCAGGACCTGCGGGCGGAGTGGTGGGCGCGTGCCAGATGGCGCGCTGGGCGGCGTTTGACCGCATTATCGGGTTCGACATGGGAGGTACATCGACGGATGTGTTTCTTGCCGATGCGGCTGCGGGCGGCGCGGAGCGGACGCGCGAGTCGGTGGTGGCCGGCGTACCGATTGGCGTGCCCATGCTCGACATTCACACGGCAGGAGCGGGCGGCGGATCGATTGCGCGCTTTGATGCCGGAGGAATGCTGAAGGTGGGGCCGGAGTCCGCGGGCGCCGATCCGGGGCCCATCTGTTTTGGGCGCGGCACCCTGCCGACGGTGACCGATGCCAATCTGCTGCTGGGACGCATGGATTCGGCGAGCTTTCTTGCGGGCGGTGTGAAGCTGGACCGCGATCGCGCCGAGATGTTGATGAGCAAGAGGAAGGGCGCGCTGGCCACGGTGGAGGAGTTTGCCGACGGGATTCTTCGCGTGGTGGAGACGGAGATGGAGAAGGCCATTCGCGTGATCTCAGTGGAGCGCGGGCACGATCCGCGCTCGTTCACGCTGGTTGCCTTTGGCGGCGGAGGGCCGCTGCATGCATGCGCCCTGGCACGGGCTTTGCGCATTCCGCGAGTGCTGGTGCCGATTCTTCCGGGAGCGCTTTCAGCGGTGGGGATTCTGCTTGCCGATGTGGTGCGCGACTACTCGCGTACCGTAATGCTCGGAGGCGATGCGATCGGCGCGCTGGGCAAGGATTTTGCGGAGTTGGAAAAGATGGGTGCCGAGGAATTTGCCGCCGAGGGGCTGAAAGGAACGGCGCAGCACACGCTTGACCTGCGCTATCGGCGGCAGGGGTATGAGTTGAATGTGGAGTACGATCCGCAAGTGCCGGCGCGCTCCATTGTGGCGTTTCATCGGCTTCATGCGCAGCGCTATGGATTCTCGGATGCGGAGCGGCCGATCGAAATCGTGAACCTGCGGCTGCGGATGACGGCCGAGGGCGAGCCTTATGTGCCGCGGCGTCACGAACTGGTTGCGGGCGACGGCAGCGCGGCCTTCTATGCGGAGCGCGAAGTCTTCTTCGAGCGCCGGTTCCGGCCCACGCGTTTTTATCAGCGCGAAAAACTGACGCCGGGTGACCGGATTGCGGGCCCGGCGATGATTACCGAATATACGGCGGCCACGCTGCTGCCTCCGGGAGCCAGCGCGCTGGTGGACGGATTCGGCAACTTGGTGATTGACGTAGGTGGAGAGGTGCGCGCATGAACGCTCGCGCGAGCGACCCGATTGAGCTGACGATTTTTCAATGTGCTGTGCATTCGATTGCCGAGGAGATGGGCGCGGCGTTGCGGCGCACGGCCCTTTCACCCAACATCAAGGAGCGGCGCGATTATTCCTGCGCGGTGTTTGACGGCAAGGGACGCGTGATTGCGATGGGCGACCACATGCCGGTGCACCTGGGCTCCATGCCCATGTCGGTTGCGGCGGCGGTGGCGGCGATTGACCTGGGCCCCGGCGACATCGCGATTCTGAACGATCCTTACGCGGGTGGGACGCACCTTCCGGACATCACGATGGTGTTGCCGGTTTTTGTTGCGAGCGAAAAGCGGCCGAGCTTTTATGTCTCCAATCGCGCGCATCACGCCGATGTGGGGGGAAGGTTTGCGGGCTCCATGGGGCCGGCGGAGGAGATTTTTCAGGAGGGCATTCGCATTCCTCCGGTGCGCATTGTGCGCGGCGGCGTGGTGGATCGCGAGATGCTGGATTTGATTTTGCTGAACGTGCGCACGCCGCGCGAGCGCGAGGGCGACCTGGATGCGCAGATCGGCGCCTGCCGGGTGGGCGAACAACGCATCCAGCAATTGGCTAAGAAATTTGGCGCGCGAGCGCTGGAGTCGCTTGTGGACGAGCTGCTGGATTACTCGGAACGGCTGGTGCGCGCCGAGTTGCGCACTATGCCGGCGGGCGAGTTCTGCGCGGAAGACTGGTTGGACAGCGACGGGGTGACGGATGAGCCGCGCAAGATTGCTGTGCGGTTGCGGTTCGATCCGGATGCGGCAAGCGTTCATGTGGATTTCGCTGGTTCGTCGGCGCAGGTTGCGGGCAGCGTGAACGCAGTGCGCGCGATTACGCTGTCGGCTTGCTTTTACGTTTTGCGCTGTCTGCTCAAGGAAGATGCGCCGGCGACTGCGGGGATTCTGCGGCCACTTACGCTTACGTGTCCCGAGGGATCGATTGTGGATGCGCGGCCGCCTGCGGCGGTGGCTGGCGGCAATGTGGAAACGTCGCAGCGCATTGTGGATGTGCTGTTGCGGGCATTGGCGAAGGCGGTTCCGGAGCGGGTTCCGGCGGCGAGCGCGGGGACGATGAGCAACCTGACCATCGGGGGCGTGGATCACCGCACGGGCGAGCCGTTTACGTATTACGAAACGACCGCCGGCGGCATGGGTGCGCGCATGGGCCTTGACGGCGTGAGCGGCGTGCAAACGCACATGACGAACTCTCTCAATACGCCGATAGAGGCGCTCGAATATGCTTATCCGTTTCGCGTGTTGCGTTACGGCTATCGATGCGGATCGGGCGGGGAAGGCAAATTTCGCGGCGGCGACGGGTTGACGAAGGAGATCGAGGTGCTGACGCGCGCGCAGATGACTTTGCTTGCGGAGCGGAGACGATTTCGGCCGTGGGGATTGCAGGGCGGCGAGGAGGGCGCGGCTGGGAAGGCTTGGGTTTCGAGGGCGGGGCGTGCGGAGAAGGTTGAGTTGCCGGGAAAATGCAGCCTGCAGCTTGCAGCGGGTGATGTGCTGCGGATTGAGACGCCGGGTGGCGGCGGGTGGGGGAAGAAGTGAGTGGTATCCCACTCATGCGCAAAGAACGCGCATGAATGGGACACAGAGATTCATCGGGCACCCGGATTATTGTTGACGCTATGCGGGCTTCTTGACTTCGACGTGCGAGAGGCTTTCGATGACGGTGGCGATGGCTGAGTGATCAAGGTCTCCCTTGCCGTCGGCGATGAGCGAGTTGAGCATCTGCTGGACGAGCGCGGTGAAGGGCAGATAGACGTTGTTGGCTTCAGCGGTCTGCAGGGCATTGCGCAAGTCCTTCTGGTGAAGCTTGATTTTGAAGCCGGGCTTGAAGTTGCGCGCGATGAGCATGGGAGCCTTGGCGTTGAGCACGGTGCTGCCGGCGAGGCCGCCCTTGACCGCATTGAAGACCACTTCAGGATCGAGTCCGCAGCGCGTGGCCAGCACCAGCGCTTCTCCCATGGCGGCGATGTTGCAGGCGACCATGATTTGATTCGCAAGCTTGGTGGTGTTGCCCGCGCCCACAGGGCCGGTGAGCAGCACGCTTGCGCCGAGGTTCTTGAGGATGGGCTCGGCCTTGGCGAAGACGGCCGCGTCACCGCCGACCATGATGGCGAGGGTGCCGTCGATGGCCTTGGGCTCGCCGCCGCTGACGGGTGCGTCGAGAAAATCCACGCCCTTGGCCGCGCAGGCAGCAGCAACCTTTTGCGAGACGGCGGGATTGATGGAGCTCATGTCGATGACGAGCGTGCCGGGCTTGGCGCCTTCAAGAATTCCGCCGGGACCCAGCACCACTTCCTCCACCTGCGGCCCGTCGGGGACCATGGTGATGAGGATAGGCGCTTGCGCGGCGACTTCCTTGCTGGATGCGGCGCGCTTGGCTCCGGCGGCAACAACGTCGTCGAGAGCGGCAGTGGCAAATGCGTCAAACGCAATCACCGAGTGACCGGCCTTCATCAGGTTCTTGGCCATGGGGCGGCCCATAATCCCGAGTCCTATGAATCCAATGGTTGCCATCAGTGTTCTCCTTTGTGAAAGATCCTTTTTGGTTTTCCAGCTATTTCTTGAAGCGAGCCGCCACCTGCTCGGCGGTGCGCGCCAGAAGGCCCACATCGCTGCCGACGGCGGTGAAGTTGTAACCCATGGCGAATAGATCTTCGACGTCGTCGAGATTGCCGGTCAACATGCCGGCGGCCTTGCCTGCGGCGCGAATGCGCGTGGCCGCCTCTTTCAGGGCCGCCTGCACCTCAGGATGCTTGGGGTTGGCCAGGTGACCGAAGTCCGCAGCCAGATCGCTGGGGCCGATGAAGATGCCGTCAACGCCATCGACAGCTGCGATGGACTCAATCTCCTTCATGGCGGCGCGCGTTTCAACCTGCACCAGCACGCATGTATCGAGATGTGCATTCTTGTGGTAGCCCGTGATGCGGCCGTAGTCGTTGGCGCGCGGGGTGACCGAGACTCCGCGGATGCCGAGCGGCGGATAGCGCGTGGCGGCCACGGCATGCAGCGCTTCTTCGACGTTCTGCACAAAGGGAATGAGCAGCGTGCGTGCTCCTACGTCAAGTGCGCGCTTGATGGTGACCATGTCGTTCCACGGCACGCGAAAGACGGGCTCGGCCGTGCCCCCGCGCATGGCCTGCAGTTGCTGGAGCAGCAGGGGAATGTCGTTGGGCGCGTGCTCGCCATCAATCACGATCCAGTCAAAACCCGCGCCGGCAATAATCTCCGTGGCGATTCCACTGGCCAGGCCGCTCCACAAGCCCACCTGGCGCTCACCCTTGGCGATCGCCTGCTTGAATGCGTTGCGGGGTAGATGTCCCGGCCATTCCGGCATAAGATTTACTCCTTGAGTGCAGGCTGCGCAGAGCGATAGGTTAACAACACAGATGGTAGCTTAAACGATCGGCGAAATCGTACTGCGAATCCAGTTTAAGTGGTAGGGCCATGAACAGATCGAGGCCAGTTAGATCGAGGCGGGATCAGCGCGCCTCTTCTGCAGCCGGCGCCAGTTCGAGCCGCTTGATTTCGCCCACGATGGGGCCGTAGGCCACGATGGCGCAGAAGGCGATGATACCGACAAAAATGAGCGCGCCATTGTAAGAATGCGTGGTGGCGACAATGTAGCCGATGATGAGCGGCGTGGTGATACCGGCCATGTTGCCGCACAGGTTGAAGAGCGCGCCGTTCATGCCGACCATGCCCTTGGGCGAGGTGTCGGAGATGACGGTCCAGCCGAGCGCGCCGATGCCCTTGCCGAAAAACGAAATCGACATGAACAGCAGCATGAGGGACTGGGAACTTGCGTAGTTGCAGGCAATCAGCGTCATGGACAGGGCCATACCGGCCATGATGGGCAGCTTGCGCGAGAAGCTCAGCGAGCAGCCGCGCTTCAAGAGCTCATCGGAGATGATGCCGCCGAGGATGCCGCCGATTCCTCCGCAAAGGCCGGGCACGGCAGCGGCAAAGCCGACTTTGAGCACCGACATGTGACGGGCCTGCGCCAGATAAAGCGGAAACCAGGTGAGAAAGAACCAGGTGAGCGTGGTGATGCAGTACTGGCCGATGTAGACGCCCACGAGCATGCGATGGCTGAGCAGCATCTTCACCGTGGACCAGGTGAGGGTGTTCTTCTTTGTACTTGCGCTGGCGTCGGTGTTGACGAGGCCTCCGCCGGCTTCGATCATTTCAACTTCGGCGGGTGAGACGCGGGGATGATCTTTGGGTCCGTAGATGTTGGTGAACCAAAGAAGAGCGAGCAGCGCGCCGAGTGCGCCGAGAAACCAGAAGCAGCTTTGCCAGCCGAAGCGATGGAGCAGCCCGCCGAAGATGGGCGCGAAGATGGGCAATGCGAAATATTGCGACGAGTTGAAGATTGCGGATGCGCGGCCACGCTCGGCGGTGGGAAACCATGCGGCGACGATGCGGCCATTGCCGGGGAAGACAGGGGCCTGAGCAAGGCCTGAGCAGATGCGCAGAACGAAAACGACGGTGAATGCGGCGCTTGCGCCGACGTATCCTGCGAAGCCGGTGAGGAACGCGACGATGGACCAGAGGATGATGGCGATGCCGTAGACACGCTTCGATCCGAAGCGATCGAGCAAGCCGCCGGAGGGCAACTGAGCCAGCGCGTAGGCCCAGCCGAAGCCAAAGAGCAGGTAGCCCATTCGCTGTGGAGTCAGATCGAGATCTTTGGGCATCATGCCCGCGGCCTGCGATAGGGCAGAGCGATCTGCAAAGCTGAAGCAGCTGACCACGAACAAAATGGTGATGATGAGATACCGGATTCGTGTCTCTTTGGGCTGAATCAAGTTCTCAGGCAAGGGGCAGGACTTCCTTCCGGTTAGGCTTCGTGGTTGACCGACTGGATGAGCGCGCGAATGTAGCCGTAACAAAAAGCAAAAGACTGCAGCGATCCGGGATCGTTGGCGGCAATCGGCACATGATCGGGCATGAGCATGTAAGGATAGCCGATCTCCTTGTAGACGCGGATGGCCTTCACAAAATCGATGTCGCCCTCATCGGGGAAGACTTCTTCAAAGTCGTTGCGGTGTCCGCGAATGTTGCGGAAGTGCACGTTGAAGATTTTTTTGCGCGTGCCAAACCAGCGGATGACGTCGAAGATTTCAACGCTTGGATTTTCGAGATTTTCCGAGACGGTTCCCTGGCAAAAGTTGAGGCCGTGATAGGGGTTCTCGCGAATGGAGACGAACTTCTTGAGCTCGTCGATGGTGCCGAGCACGCGGTTGACGCCCTGGTAGCCCTCCGGTGGGACGCCCGGATCCTGCGGATGGCAAGCCATGCGGATCTTGTATTCGTTGGCCACGGGAATGATGCGGTCAAGGAAGTAGGTAATGCGCTCCCAGAAGGCGTCAGCGTTGACGACGCCCGCCCTGGTGAGCGGCTTTGCGGGATGCGCTTCGGAGAGCCTCCACACGTGATCCATGGCATCGCCGCGACCGGGCCGGCGCCCTGTGCGCAACACGCCGAGGATGCTCATGTTGTATTTGATGGAGGGGATGCCGGCTTCAGCGCAGTTCTTGATCATGGTCTGCAACTGCTCGATGTCGCGGTCGCGCTCGGGGCTGTCGGCGAGCATAATGGCCGGATGCTTTTCGTTGTCAATGAAGCTGGATGCAAGAAACGGCGGAGCGATGCAGTCCACGCTGATGTTGTATTTGGCGGCCAGATCCTTCATGCGCTTGAGTTCGTCTACAGTTGCGTAGAGGCGGTCGCCTTCAATCTCAGGATAGCCGCAGATGCTTTCAACGCCGTAACGAGCGAGGTAGCGCACATGGGTTTCGTTGGTGGGCTCGGTCTGGTCACCGAGCTTCATCAGTGCGCGTTTCGGCGCCGGTTCCGCGAGGGCAGGTGAAGACCCACTCGCGCTTGCGGCAACCAGCGAGGCTGCACTCGTGTTGACGATGAACTCTCTGCGATTCATGTGATTCCTCATTTATTGCCTGGTCGGATTCGCGAGGTCTGCGCCGCGGCAATTTGCGTCCCCTGTTGCCATGAACGTTGTAAGCGAGCAAACCTGCTTCTGTAAAGTCTTGACGGCGCACGGACTGGAATCGATGCAGTCCGGTAAGATGGTCTGCGGAAACACGGGGTCTGGAGTGGCGATGGCAGAAGCGCGAAAAGACGAGTTAGCGGGCGGGCGCGGCAAGTCGCCGCGCATTGCCGGGATGCGCGTGGTTCCGGTTGCAGGCCAGGACAGCATGCTGCTGAACCTGAGCGGCGCGCATGGGCCCTACTTTACGCGGAATCTTGCCATACTGACGGACGAGGCGGGGAATACAGGCGTGGGCGAAGTGCCGGGCGGAGAAAAGATCCGCAAGGTGCTGGAAGAGGCGGCTGCGCTGTTGATCGGTCGCGATGTTGGCTCGCACAACGCAATCCTGAACGATGTGAAGGAGCGTTTCGCCGATCGCGATTCCGGCGGGCGCGGACAGCAGACATATGATCTGCGCGTGACCGTGCACGCGATGACAGCGATTGAATCTGCACTACTCGATTTGCTGGGTCAGTTTCTGGGGCTGCCGGTTGCCGCGCTGCTGGGCGAGGGTCAGCAGCGGACCGAGGTGCCGGTGCTCGGCTATTTGTTTTACGTGGGCGACAGCAGGAAGACCAATCTCGATTACCGGCGCGCGGGCGGCGCGGCGAAGGGCTGGTTCGGCGTACGCGATGAAGAGGCACTGACGCCGGAAGCGATTGTGCGGCTCGCCGAACAGGCGCATGCGCACTATGGCTTTGGCGACTTTAAATTAAAAGGCGGCGTGTTGAGCGGGGCGGATGAGATGAAGGCCATTGAGGCGTTGGCGGCGCGATTCCCCGAGGCGCGCATCACGCTCGACCCCAATGGCGCATGGTCGCTGAAGGAAGCGATCGAGCTGTGCAAGGGAAGGCACGACGTGCTGGCTTACGCCGAAGATCCATGTGGGGCAGAGCAAGGATTTTCGGGGCGCGAAATTATGGCGGAGTTTCGGCAGGCTACGAATTTGCCGACTGCGACGAATATGACTGCGACGGACTGGCGGCAGCTGCGGCATGCGATTCAGTTGCATGCGGTCGATATTCCGCTGGCCGATCCTCACTTCTGGACGATGCAGGGCTCGGTAGGCGTGGCGCAGGTGTGCCGCGACAATGGGCTCACCTGGGGCTCGCACTCGAACAATCATTTTGATGTTTCGCTGGCAATGCTGACGCACGTTGCCGCCGCTGCTCCGGGTACGATCACGGCGATCGACACGCACTGGATCTGGCAGGACGGACAGCATTTGACGCGCAATCCGTTTCAGATTCGCGATGGTCTGCTGAAAGTGCCCGAGAGAGCCGGGCTGGGCGTCGATCTTGATTTTGATGCCGTGGAACGCGCGCACGAGTTATACAAGGCGAAGGGACTGGGCGCGCGCGACGATGCGATGGCGATGCAGTTCCTCATTTCGGGATGGAAGTTCGATCCCAAACGTCCATCCCTTGTACGCTAAGAGCAGGTGCGTAGACGATGACTGAAGGGCCCTCCAAATCCGTCGCCGAAATGCCCAGATACATCCGCGTGGATGCGCGCGACAACGTGGCGATTGTGGTGAACCAGGGCGGATTGCCCGTGGGTAGCCGCTTTGCCGATGGACTCGTGCTTGTGGAGCAAGTTCCGGAGGCGCACAAGGTGGCGCTTGTGGACCTGGCTGAGGGCGAGGCCATTGTGCGCTATGGCGTGGTGATCGGCCATGCAAAGCAGACCATTGCGCGCGGCAGTTGGGTGCACAAAGGGCTGCTGACGCCGCCTGCCGCTCCTCCGCTCTCCGGATGTCCCTTGTCGACCGCGGTGCCGGAGAGTTTGCCCAGGCTTGAGGGCTATTCCTTCGAGGGCTTTCGCAACGCTGATGGAACGGTCGGCACGAAAAACATTCTTGCCATCAGCACCACGGTGCAGTGCGTGGCCGCCACGGTGGACTTTGCGGTGAAGCGCATCAAGCGCGAGATTCTACCGCGCTACAAAAACGTGGACGATGTAGTTGCCATTGCGCATCACTATGGCTGCGGCGTGGCCATCGACGCTCCGGGCGCGGCTGTTCCCATCCGCACGCTGCGCAACTTAAGCCGGAACCCGAACTTTGGCGGAGAGATCTTTATGGTGAGCCTGGGCTGCGAAAAGCTGCAGCCGACGCGCATGATTCCTGTGAGCGAGCTGAATGTGCTGGAGGAGGCGCCGGCCGTGAGCGTGCTGCAGGATGCGGAGCATGGCTTTGGCGAGATGGTGGATTCGATTGTTTCCCAAGCCGAAGACAAGCTGAAGCGGCTGAACCGGCGGCGCCGCGTGACGTGCCCTGCATCGGAGCTTGTTGTGGGCGTGCAGTGCGGGGGATCCGATGCAATCTCAGGCGTGACGGCGAATCCAGCGGTGGGCTTTGCGACGGATCTGTTTGTACGGGCCGGCGCGACGGTGATGTTCTCTGAGGTGACCGAGGTGCGCGATGCGGCGCACCTGATTACGGCGCGTGCGGCGACGCCTGAAGTGGCGAAGGCCTTTATCCGCGAGATGGCCTGGTACGACGATTATCTGGAAGCGGGAGGGGCCGATCGGCAGGCCAATCCCACGCCCGGAAACAAGAAGGGCGGCCTGGCCAACGTGGTTGAAAAAGCTATGGGCTCGGTGGCCAAGGCAGGGAGCACGGCGCTGATGGGCGTGGCGGGGCCGGGAGAGCGCGTGACGCAGAAAGGTCTTGTGTTCGCGGCTACGCCGGCCAGTGACTTTATCTGCGGCACGCTGCAGTTGGCCGCGGGGATGAACATGCACATTTTCACGACGGGTCGTGGCACGCCGTACGGGCTGTCGGTGGTTCCGGTGGTCAAAGTGGCATCGAACAGCAGCCTGGCGGGGCGCTGGCACGACTTGATCGATGTGGACGCGGGGCGCATTGCGACGGCGGATGCGACGGTTGAAGACGTGGGCTGGGAAATATTCCGCTTGATTTTGGATGTGGCCAGTGGGAGCAAGAAGACCTGGGCCGATCACTGGGGACTGCACAATGAGTTTGTTCTGTTTAATCCGGGGCCGGTGACGTAAGGGCAGTGAACAGTGAACAGTGAACAGAGGGACCGTTCGGTGTTATTTTCCGGTCACGATGGGCTCGCCGGCAATTTTCAGGTGGATGCGATAGATGCCTTCGCTGTCGGTGATGTAGAGGGTCTTGCGTTCTGGGCCGGCCCAGGCCACGTTTGAGGTGCGGCCGGGCAGCACAATCGTTCCCAGCGGTTTGCCTTCGGGCGAGAAGATCCAGATGCCGCCGGGACCAGCACTGTAAATGTTGCCTTCCACATCGACCTTCATGCCATCGGGATTGCCGGCGCGCGTGTCGGCCGTGTCGTCGAAGAGCAGCTTGGCGTCAGTCAATGTTCCGTCGGGTTTTACGCGATAACGCATCCAGATCTTCTTGGGCTGCGAGTTGTTGACGTAGAGATACTTTTCGTCGGGCGAGAAGGCGATGCCGTTGGGGCGCGTAAGGTCGCTGACCAGGAGTTGCAGGGCGTCACGATCGGGCGGTGCGCCTGGCTTGTGTTCGAGCGCGTTGGGAATGCGAAAAACGCCGTTGACGCTGAGCTGCTTTTCAGGGTCGCTGTCGAGTTGCGTGCGCAGCCCATAGGGCGGATCGGTGAAGTAGAGCGAGCCGTCTGACTTGTAGACCACATCGTTGGGGCTGTTGAGCTGCTTGCCCTGGTACTTGTCGGCAAGGATGGTGATGGGACCTTTGGGGTCGAGCGATTCAAAACGATAGACGTCGCGCTGCGCGTGCCCTGCAACGGTGAGGCGTCCGCGCACGTCGAGCGTCATTCCATTCGATCCCGACTCCGGGCCGCCGTAGGGAGCAGAGCCCATGTATCCGCTGGGCTGGAGGAAGATGCTCACGCCTTTGCCGGGCGTCCAGGTGCGAATGCTGTTCGATGGAATCTCGGCGAAGAAGAGACGATCCTTTACCCAGACAGGCCCCTCCACCCATGTGAAGCCAGTAGCGATACGGTCGATTTTTGCATCGGCCGGAATGATACGGTCGATCAAGGGATCGAGCCGGTCAAGCTTGACCGGGTTCGACTCAATTCCACCAGCGTCGGTAGCAAGTGCGGGAATGGGGCCGGCAGCGGACATGGGCGCATTGCGGACGAAAGAAAGGGAAACAGCAACTGCAACGATGGCGAGGAAAAGGAGCGGCGTGGGGAGCTTCATTGGATTACTTCCTGGAGAGGGAATTGGCAGGACGGTTCCGGAGGAGTTCCTGCGCTTGCTTTTTTTGAGCGCTGGATGCTTTCCGGCCCTGGACCTGGTGGTGCACGTGAAAATCCAGCGCCTTCATCTTTAGCGTCCGGTCTTAAGTGTGTCAAGCGAGGTTCGCGACGTTAGCTCCATAGAGAAGCCGGCTGACTAGGATGAGCATTTTTGATCATCTTGTTTCAATCCGATGAAACCATTTTGTTACCTTCAGTTACCGAAAGACGGTCAGCAAGTAACTTAGGGCACGGAGCAATTAGCACTATGGTTCCTAAGAGAGAGAAAGCCCTTATATCCACAGCCAAAGCTGTATAAAATCCTGTGGAAAGCGCATACAATTCTGGCTTGAAATGGCTAAATCGAAAGAAAAGGATTTTGAAGTAGTGTGCCCGGATTGTGGGGCAATGATCAAGATCGATGCAGCCACAGGGCTGGTTGTCAGCCATACTTCGGCACCACGCAAGCGGATGTTCGAAGATCTGGAGACAGCGGCCAAGGCCATGCGCGAGCAAGATGAGCGCAAGGAATCAATCTTCAGGCAATCGGTGGACGCAGAGCGGAACAAAGCCGAGTTGCTTGAGAAAAAATTTGCCGAGGCCGTGCGCAAGGCCAAGGATGCTCCCGAAGGCAAGCCGTTGCGCGACTTCGACCTCGACTGAAAGAACGAGAGGACGCAGTCAATTTTGATTGATGTGGAAGATTGATTTACGTGAAGTTGCTTTGGTGTGTTTCCAGGCCCGCTCGTTAGAGCGATATTTGACATCACCGTTCCATCGCAGGCGCGCAGTTGCGGTAAGGAACGGGAGGAGAAGAAATGGGAGTTCTGCCGCTTTCAAAATTACCCCGGAATTTTGATGCTGTTCCTATTGCCCCGAAGCCCAAGCCCATCAACTGGCTCCGCTATGGCGCAGCCGCAACCCTGGTCGCAAGTGGCGCACTGCTGCTTACGGGCAGCCGTCGGGCAGCGCTTGTGGCAGCAGCCACGGGCACGACTTTGGCTATGATCGAACAGCAAGAGACGTTGAAGAAGTGGTGGAGCGTTCTGCCCACCTATATCGGCGATGTACAAAGGCTTTTGGAAACTGTTGAAGGCACCGTGGACGAGTTTGCCGCACAGCGGCAAAAAATCGGTGAAGTGATCAGGCACTAACCGTTTCGGACCCTGGCTGTTTCGGGTCCTGACGGGCCCGATGGTTCCAAGGGGCAGTTTCCTCAACTGTCTCTAGAGCCCTAGCTGTCGTCGCCCCGCCTCGCTGATGCGGTGGGCTGTCCACTTTGGTTCCCACACGAGGTCAACTTCCACTCTGCTGATGTCGGCAATGCCGGCCAGGCGGTTGTGTACCTGCTCGAAGATCAATCCGCTTGCCGGGCACTGCGGCGTCGTCAGCGTCATGGTGACCTTGACCCACTGGCGCGGCCACTTCGGCGTTGAATCCGGATCGGGTCCGGTCTGAACGGCGTAGATCAACCCCAGGTCAACGAGATTCAACTTCACTTCGGGGTCGAAGCAGTCGCGCAGCGCGGTGAGGATGTCTGATTCCGAAAGCATCGTTTTAGCCTCTAGCTCCTAGCTTGCCCCCCGATGCTGGGTCTGCAGGTGAAGGTGTGGAAAGCATGTTAGCGCCCAGGGGCAGATTTGGGTAAGATGCGGCGTTGCACGAGCTAGAAGCTAGAGGCTAGCAGCTAGTTCTTGCGCTCCACCAGGTAGCGGGCGACCGCCTTCAGTCCATCGGCGCGGCTGCCGTAGGCGTCGAGCGCGGCAAAGGCTTCATCGATGAGGCGCGCCGCATCCGCGCGGCTCTGCTCAATGCCGAAGACCGCAGGCCAGGTAGCTTTTTCAGTGGCCTCGTCCTTGCCTGCTGTTTTGCCCAGCTGCGCGGAGTCCACAGTCAGGTCGAGCACGTCGTCCACGATCTGGAAGGCGAGGCCCGCTTTGCTGCCGAACAGCGTCAGGCGGGCGACATCGTCGGGCGTGGCTCCCGCGAAAACGCCGCCAGCAACGACGCTGACCCTGATCAATGCGCCTGTCTTGGCACGATGAATTGCATTGACGAGCTCCGGCGTGGGCTTCAAGTGTTCGCTTTCAATATCCAGCACCTGTCCGCCAATCATGCCGTCCACGGTGCCGACCGCGTTGGCGATGAGGCCGATAATCTGGACCGTGGCCGCGGGCGGCGCATCGAGCCCGGCCAGCACTTCGAAGGCGCGTGTCTGCAACGCGTCACCGGCCAGGATGGCGATGGCTTCTCCAAAGGCCTTGTGGCAGGTGGGTTTGCCGCGGCGCAGGTCGTCGTTGTCCAGCGCGGGCAGATCGTCGTGAATCAAGGAATAGGTGTGGAGCATTTCGATGGCCGCGCCCAGCCGGGCAATTCCCGGTGGAAGGGTGCCGGCGATGGTGATGCCGGCCTGCATGGCGAGCACGGGTCTGAGCCGCTTGCCGCCCGCAAAGACCGAGTGGCGCATGGCGCCATGAATCGACGCAGGCACCGTATCCACACTGGGCAGCAGTTCTTCAAGCGCGCGATCGGTGAGCTCCACGCCCTGGTTCAACAGCGATTTCACGTCCACATTCATTGCTTTCATGATAAATGCTTGCGCTTTGGCTCACGGGCCAGCAAACAGAGGCCTGTGAGCGCAAGCACACTGAGAGCGCTGAGCCAGCGGCCAACGAACACATCGGTGGTGGTTGTCCAGTCGGCCGTCAACACCACCGGCCCGGCCGGGACGGGAACCGCCATGAGCCCATCTGCGCGCGGAGGTGAGGGAACGATGGCGACTCCGTTCACCTTGACGAGCCAGGCAGGATAGGTGCGCAGCTTGAGAACAAGGAAGCCCGTGTGCGGCGGGTTTGCAAGGATCTTCAAGTGCTCCGGCGCGCTGCAGTGTGCGGCGGCATATGTGGCCTCGCAAGTGCCCTGAGATGCGCTCCAGACAACGGCAATGTCCGAGTCAGAGTCGCTGTTTTCAGTTGGTTTGCCGAGCACCGTGGCGGGGTTCGCGACGAGGCAGGCTTGCGGCAGTCCTGCGGCGATAAGCGAGATGTCTGCACCGATGGGCTCGTACTCGTACGTGCCGGCAAAGCCCTGGCCAGCGGCGTAGACCGGTACCATGCCGGCAACGGCGTCTTCGTCATCGCAGACCTGAAACAAATCCTTCTCTGCCCACGTGGTGAGCGTTAGAAAAACTGCGCCTGCTGCAGCTGCGATGGCGAAGCGCTGCAAGTGGTGCGTTGAGTTGCGCGGCCAGATTGCGGCTGCGGCAAAGATGCCCATGGGCGCCTCAAGAACCACAAGCCATCGCCAGGGAAATTGCAGAAAGCGGAGATCGGGAAGAAGATTCCACAGCGGCCGTGAGAATGGGAACTGCAGCAAGAGCACGGCGACGGGAATGAGCGCGAGCGGAACCCACCAACGCGCCTTCTCCGGCAAGCGGCCACGCAGCCAGCACAAGAACAGGGCGCACAGAGCAACGCCGATCATGAGGATGGCAATCGTCGAGACCGTGTGGAGCACGACATCGTGGTAGGCGAGCGCCGGATCGTTGTGCACGGCAAACAGCCAGCTGTATTCGGGAGTCTCTCCCTTGTCTTGGGTTGCCTGGTGAATATCGACCCAGCGCTGCTCCCACGAAGCAGGCACAAGATAGACCGCAACAAGACCCATGCCGAGCACGGCGCCGGCTGCGGTGCGTAATAGTTTCGCCGATGAACGCTCAAGGCCAAATACGACGAGTGCGGCAGCGGCAAGCAGGTAGCAGCCCATCACGCCGACGGTTGGATTGGAAAGCCAGCAGCCTGCAATGGCGATGGCGAGGCCCGCGATTGAGCCTGCCGACTGGTGGTGTTCCGATTTGGCTACGTCCGGTGCTTTGCTGCTGCGAAGGGCGAACAGGAGCACGAGTGGAATCCACACGCCGCCGGCAAGCTCGGCGAAGGCGGTGCGTTCGTAGGCGGTGAAAAGAGAGTAGCCCGAGAAGAGCGCCACGCAGCCGGCTAGCGTTGCTGCGCCTTCGTTAAGCGCCTGGCGCGCCAGCGCTCTGGTGGCGAGCCCAGTTCCGGCCAGCAGAAGGAAGCTGAGCGCAATGGGAACCCAGGTCCACGGCAGAAATGCGCCGAGCGCAGCGCCCATCATCCACGTGAGCGGCGAATAGAAGACAAACCGCGGCTCGCCCGCGCCGTAATTGGCGCTGGGCGCCCAGTGCGGATACGGGACTCCGTGCCGCCAGGCATTGAGAGCATCGAACCAGGAAACCAGATGGAAGTCGAAGTCGTGGCCGCAGGAGTTGCCGTGGATGAGTTCGGGGGTGACGGCTACGAGGGCGGCGAAGAGGATGATGGCTGGGCCGATGAAGCGGTGCCAACTTGGTTCATTCCCCGGTCTCAGAAGCGAGACCGGGGGCACCCGGTCGTCTTGCTCAGGCGACTTCATGGAAGCAGCCGCAGCGTGTGCTTTGTTTGCGCTGCCACGGCCGCGGGGCTGAAGGCGAACGGGAACGTTGTTCCACCGTACCAGTCGTTCCACTGGTCGCGGAACCAGGGGCTGAGCGGATCGCCGCTTTCGCCGAGCACGATGTTCTGTGTTGAGCCGTCGACATCGCTCCAGTCGATGGTGAAGCGCTGAGAAGGCCCGAAGGAAATGTTCACCTGCTTGACGGTGGTGGTGTCGCCGCTCAGTGGATGCGGCCCTGTGCCCGCAATGCGTCCAACAAGCGGCAAGTACCTGGCAAGCGGATGCTCAAGGTCCACAACGTGCCAGTCGCCATAGTGCCAGGTCGTTACGTCGGCTGGCGCTTTGCCGTTGTCCATGCCCTTGCGCACAGCGGCCGTCAGCAGGGCGTCCCAGTTCTTGTAGCCGGGCGGCAGCCAGTCCGCCCGGGCATGCATCACGATCTCTTCTTCGGCAAAATTCGATTCTTCCCAGCGATAGGCTGCGGCGTCTTTACCGAGCTTCGGCTCCAGAATCATGGGCCATAGCGCCTGGCGCGTGGTGGTGACAATCGAGGCTGCCACGGAGTCGGTTGTGAGGCGTCCATCCCAGCTTCGCATCAGGTCAGCGGCCTTGCGCAGCCGGTCATCCACACCCTCGGTGTGGTCGATGGCGTAGGACAACCGCTGGCCCATCTCCTGGTCCATCTCACTATAGACATCAGTCTGTACAGCCAGCATGTCTTTGGGCGTGAGCCCATCGCGCCCCTCGAGAGCCTTGTAGATGCGCTCGATGCGATAGGGTTCCACCCACTCCAGCGTGAGCGGATAGGGCGATTTGTCCGTGGTGACGCGGGAGTTGGCGGTGGCAAGAAAACCCGACGGCGGGTCGACGGAGTTGGGCATGTCGTCAAAGGGAATGTAGCCCTGCCACTCGTGCGCGCTATCGTTGATGGGTTTGCCTGCGAGCCCGCCAGGCCGCAGGGGAACCCTGCCCACCGCGTGATAGGCAATGTGCCCCTGGTCGTCGGCGTAAACCATGTTCAAGGTGGGCCAGCACCAGTTGGCAAGCGCGGAAGAGAAATCTGTCCAGTTCTGCGCAGTGTTCAGTTGATAGATCGGCAAGGCGTTCAGAGTTGGATCGTGCAGGGTCCACTTGAGCGCAATCGGCCTGCTCTCTTTGGGCAGGATCGGATTCAGCAACGGTCCATGGCCCGTGATTTCGACGTTGAGGATTACATCTTTTCCGCCACCCACTTTGATGATTTCGTGGTCTAAGATCAAGGGCTTCCATGTGCCGTCCGCGTTCTGGTAGTTGCCCTTGCCGTCGAGCTTCTCGATGTACAGGTCGTCCGCATCTCCCATGAGCGCGGTGATACCCCAGGCCACGTGTTCGTTGTGCCCTTCAATGACAAACGGGAAGCCGGGAATGGTGACGCCCGCGGCGTGGAGGCCGGGGGCGCGCAGATCAGCCATGAACCAGATGTTGGGCACCATGAGGCTCAGGTGCATATCGTTTGAGAGCATCGGCTTGCCGCTGGCGGTGTGGCTGCCGGCAATTACCCAGTTGTTGGAGCCATCGACGCAGCCATCGCAAGCGGGCAGGCCCATGAGGGCGAACAACGCGCGCGGGTTGACGTCGGAAGGCTGAATCGGCGCTGGGTACTGATGCGGCGCTGCCTGTGTCGAAGAAGGCTCATCATCGTCGTCATCGTCCGAGTTGGGCGGCGCCAGTTCAGGATGCGGCTGGCTCAGATCAATCACAAGCCCGGTGGGCGGATGATCGCGCCACGAGCCCACGGGATAGAGATCGGACTCGAGGCCGGGATTGTTCAGGTCGGCGGAGACGCGCTCGCGTGCCAGCTTGTTGGGCCAGTGCGTGTCCAGCATCTCAACGATCATCAGCCCCACGCTCACCGAGTCCACGCCGGTCCATGGCTGCGGACGATAGTGCAGCAGCCGGAATTCCGCAGGCAGAGAGTCCTGATGCTGCTCGATGAACAGGTTCACTCCGCGCGCGTAGTTATCTACCCGGTCACGGTCGGCCGGCAGCAGGTGGTCATAGATGCGTTGCGCGGAATTCTTGAACTCCATCACGCGCTGCGCCTTGTCGTGCTCCACGAGCGAGGGCCCCATGATCTCAGCGAGCGTGCCCTCGGCGTTGCGCCGGTAGGCGTCCATCTGCCACAAGCGGTCCTGCGCCGTGACGTAGCCCTGGGCGATGAGCAGGTCGTCCTGGCTGGCCGCCTCAATGTGTGGAACGCGGTGGGCGTCGCGCCGCACGATGACCGGCGCAGACAGACCGGCAACATGCAGCTCACCATCGATTACCGGCAGCGCCGCTTTTGCTGCGGAGTGCAGCCAGAGGACGCCGGCGCTGGCGGCCACCAGTGCAACCACTGCGAGAATGCATATGGACAAAAGCAGGATGCGCGGCCAGCGCGGCTTGCGTCTGCCAGGAGACGGAGCAGCAGCGCCCGCGCGTGCCTGATCGATGGGGAATATGTCAGCCATGGGTCTACAACAGGATAACGCCGCGTCACCACCGCGCCCCAGGCCCGGCTACAGCGGACCAGGCATTCCAAGGTACAATTCCATGGAATCGGCGACACGAGAAAGAATCCTCGCCTGGATCTTCCGCGGTAACAAGGAGACTCACCCCATGAATCGCAGAGACTTTCTCGCATCAGCCGCCGCGCTGGCTGCAACCTCGCCCTTGCGCGGCCTGGGCCAATCGCCGCAAACGGTGCACGGCTTTCCGCCGTCCGTGTTGCGGAGTGACTCCTTCATTGAGACCACGCCGGTGGCCGAATATCACAACGCCCCAGCGAGCGCCTATGAAGCCTTTCAGGATATGAAGTTCGGCATCCGCATTCATTGGGGAATCTACTCCATCTGGCATCGCGGCCCGGAGTCCTGGCCTTATCTCCCCATGTCGTTTGAAGACCGCCAGACGTACAACAGCCTCTACAAGGCCTGGAACCCCGCCGGCTTCGACGCCGACGCCTGGATGGACGTCTTCCGCGACAGCGGCATGAAGATGTTCGCCTTCACCTCGAAGCACCACGAAGGCTTCTCAATGTTCGACACCAAAACGCGCGTGAAAAGCCGCGCCAACTGGACCGCTCCCGGCGGCCCGCGCATCGAAGCTTGCGACCTCGCCTATTCCATCATGGAGACTCCGTTTCGCCGCGACATTATCAAGGAACTTACAGACGCGGCTCACAAGCGCGACATCAAGATTGATTTATATTTTTCTCACCCCGACTGGTACGACGCCGACTTTCGCCCCTATGTTGCACATCCGCTGCAGATTCCTTCATCGAAAGAATGGATGTCTCCGAACGACGTCAGATTCACGCAGGAAAAGCTGGGAGACCATGCCGTCGTCGTTCCCGATCCCACTGACGCAGAAGTCAAGCGCATGATGGAGCGCCATCGCGCCCAGCTAAGAGAACTTCTAACGCGGTATGGACGCATCGACATGATGTGTCTCGACATGTGGCTCGGTCCCCGCGTGTGGCCGGAGTTGCGCAAGACGCTGCTCATGATGCGCGAGCTGCAGCCGGACGTGATGCTGCGCAATCGCGGCATCGGCAACTACGGCGACTACTTCACGCCCGAGCGCGTCGTCCCCGGCTCCAAGGAAACCACTGACAAGCCCTGGCTCACCATCTATCCCCTGGGCACCGACTTCTCCTACGACCCTGACGCGGCAAAGTACAAGGGCACCACCTGGATCGTGCACAACCTCGTGGACTCGGTCGCCAAGGGCGGCGGGTTCATGGTCGGCGTCGGCCCCAGCGCCCATGGCGAGTTTCACCCCGAGGCCATTCGTCAGATGAAGGGCACAGGCGCCTGGCTCAAGGTGAACGGCGAAGCCATCTACGCCACTCGCGCCCGCGAAGGCACCCTGTGGTCTGAAGGCGACAATATCCGTTACACGCGCACCAAGGACCGGCGATTTGACTACGCCATTCTCACCGGGTGGCCCGGTACACAGGCAACGCTCAAGACAGTTCGCCCGAAAGAGGGTTCCCGCGTAACGCTGCTCGGCTCGCGGTCAGAATTGCAATGGAAGTTCGACTCGGCAACCGGCACAACGGTTGCCCTTCCTGAGAATCTGCAGCAGGAATCGAACCGCCCGTGCGACCACGCCTGGACCCTGAAGATCGAACCAGCGGAAG
>Ga0182016_10000935_pt1 | contig 35947 bp, 30 predicted proteins | sample 712S2MmetaG_FD_120491 | JGI IMG/M metagenome (GOLD analysis project Ga0182016, IMG submission 120491) | Permafrost microbial communities from Stordalen Mire, Sweden - 712S2M metaG | ecosystem: Environmental > Terrestrial > Soil > Wetlands > Permafrost | place: Sweden: Stordalen | collected...
CGATTTCGTGCTGTCGCCGGGGGCCGATCCGCGGGCCGTGCGCATGAAATTCGACCCCGCCTCCAAGCTGAGCCTGAATCCGGAAGGCGACCTGGTGATCAACGGCGGCGAGGGCACCGTGGTGGAGATGCGGCCGGTGATCTATCAGCGGGACCCGGCCGGCGCGGCCCGCACCGAAATCCGGGGCGGTTACGTGCTGCTGGGCCGCCATACGGTGGGGCTGCGTCTCGATCGCTACGACCCGGCGCGGACCCTGGTGGTGGACCCGGTGTTGGCCTACTCCACCTATATGGGCGGCGCGTTGACCGATTACATTACCGCCGTTCAGACCGATAACCAGGGTAATCTCTATGTCGCCGGTGCCACCGGTACCTCCGACCTGGTGGCCAGCAGTTCCGCCTACGCCACCGCCAACGCAGGCGAGCTGGATATCTTCCTGGCGGTGATCGGCAACGCCGCGGGCAGCGGCTATGGCGTCACTTACCTGACTTACATCGGCGGCGTTTACGACGACATTCCGCTGGCCATGGCCGTCGATTCCTCCGAGAATATGTACGTGGTCGGCACCACTAAATCCAGCACCTTTCCGCTTACCGCCAATGCGTTCGATACCGTCGGGGGAACCAGCTTTACGGACGCTTTTGTGCTGGTGTTCAATCCCACCCTGAGCGGCACTTCGGGACTGGTCTTTTCTTCGCTGCTGGGCGGCACCACCGGCTCGGAGAGTGCCAATGGCGTGGCGTACGATTCCAGCGGCAATGTGTACGTGGTGGGCACCACCGCCTCCACCGATTGGCCGGTTACCGCCAATGCCTACGCCACCGCCATCGACGGCCCGGAAGACGCTTATATCGCGCAAATCAGTCCCACCAGCGGAACCTTGACCTACGGCACCTACATGGGCGGCGAGTTAGTGGACGACGGCCGCGGCATCGCGGTCGATAAGAACGGCCTGGTGTATTTCGCCTGCAGCAGCGATTCCACCACGTTCCCCGCGGCGGGCAATCAATACCAACCCAAACTAGCGGGCGCTTTTGACGTGGTGGTCGGAGTGATGGATCTGACCCAGGTGGGTACCGCTTCGCTGCTCTATACCAGCTATCTCGGTGGCGCCGAGAACGATATGGCGCGCGGCCTGACGCTCGATTCGGCCGGAGATATCGTGGTCACCGGTTATACCCTGTCCTCCAACTTTCCGGTTACGGCCGATGCGGCACAGCCGGCTTACGCGGGCAACAGCGACGTTTTCGTGTCCGTGCTGAACTATACCAATTCCAAGTTCCTCTTATATTCGACCTATCTGGGCGGTTCGGACGCGGAAGTAGGATACGCCGTCACAACCGACCCCTCCGGCTATATATATGTTACCGGCTACACCATTTCCCAGGATTTCCCCGTGACCGCCGGCGCGATTCAAGGCACTTGGGGCGGCGGTACCGATGTTTTCGTCACTAAGATCAAGCCGCACGTCGCCGGCAGCGCGGCAATCGTCTGGTCCACCTTCCTGGGCGCGGCGACGAATAACTACGCTTACGGCATCGTGGTGGGGGCAGATGGGCGCGTGTATGTGGGCGGCTCTACCGGCGGTAGCTTTCCCATCAGCGGCTCGGCGTATCAGGCTTCCTACCAGGGCGGATACAGCGACGCCTTCCTCTCGGTGATCTCCCAATAAAAGGGCTGCGGCGGGCGTTTGGCCGCTGGCAACGCTTGTATCTCTACACCTCCACGCGTTCGGCCTGCCCGCTCACGGTATCGTAGATCGCCAGGGTCGAGGCAACATCCGTACGGGAACCGTCGGCCGCAAACGCCGCGCCCATGATCGGGCCCGGATTGATAGCCAGCGTCTTCCCCGTCGGCGTGATTTCGTAGCGGTGGTTGTGGCCGAAACACACCACGTCGAACTGGCCCCCGGCGGCCACGGCGCGCCCGATGTTGTCGTAATGATTGGCTGCGAAACTGCGGCCGCCGAATTCAGTGCGAAACCATTCGGCATGGATGGCGATGTGCGGGTACCGGCGCGCGTTGGCGGCGATGCGGAACGGGTCGCCGTCGTTGTTGCCGAACAGGATATGAATCGGCCCGGCAAAGCCGCCGCCCAACTGGTGCACCACGAAGGGCGAGCACAGATCGCCCAGGCACAGCAGCGCGTCGGCACCCCGCGCGACTTCGAGCGCCGCCGCCAGTTTCCATACGTTATCGTGGATGTCCGATAATATCGCTACCCGCATCGGTTCAGGCTCCCTGCCGCAGGCGCGCGGCAAACTTGCGGCGAAACTTCTGCACCTTGGGCGATACCACGAAGGCGCAATAAGGCTGATTGGGGTGGTTGGTGAAGTATTGCTGGTGATAGTCCTCGGCGGCGTAGAAGGTAACCGCCGGGCGCACCTCGGTGACGATGGGTAGGGAGTAGACGCGCTCGGCCGTCAGCGTCGAGATGGCGGTCTCCGCCGCGGCTCGTTGCGCCTCGTCGTGATAGAAGATGACGGAGCGATATTGCGAGCCGGAGTCGTCGCCTTGCCGGTCCCGCGAAGTGGGATCGTGAATGGCGAAGAAAACTTCCAGGACCTCTTCGTACGACACCGTCTTGGCGTCGAAAGTCACCTGGGTCACTTCCACGTGACCCGTCGCCCCGCTGCACACCTGTTGATAAGTAGGATTCGTCACATGTCCGCCCATGTAACCGGAAACCACTTTGAGAACGCCTTCCATTTCCTGGTAAACGGCTTCCAGACACCAAAAACAGCCGCCGCCCAGAGTAGCCGTCTGTTCGTTCGCCACGCCGCACCCCTCCCGCAACCAGCGTAGCAGGCGCCGTTCGGGGCCGGTTTACGGACATTTACGAAATCGCGCCGCGACTCCTATTCCCGGCGGGAGTTATTATTCATGAGAGGGTTCTGGAATGCGTCCTTCCGCGGTTCTGGCGCTGGTTTCCGCGTCGATTGTGGCTGGGCTCCCGGCGCTGGAGGCTTGGGGCACATCGAAGTCCGCCCCCCAGCCGCGGGCGTTTCTGGCCCGGATCGCCCCGGCCGACAGGATCCGGCAGGCGTTGAACCGCCTGACCTACGGGCCCCGTCCCGGCGACGTCGAGCGCGTAGGCGCAATGGGGCTGGAAAAGTGGATCGAAGCGCAACTCCATCCCGAGAGTATTCCGGAAAACCCAGTAATGGCCGATAAGCTGCGTTACCTCGATACGCTCGATCTTTCCAGCTCTCAGTTGGTTCGCGATTATCCGTCCCCGCAAGTGGCGCGGCAAATGTTGAGCGGCCGGATTTCCTTTCCCACCGACCCCGAAATGCGCATCCTGGTCGCCAGGATGGCGTCGAAAGACCAGGGGCGGGTACAGGATGGCGCGGCGGCCGACCCCAACGCGCCGCAGCCGAAAACGCTGGCGGACCTGCTGAACCCGGACCAGGTCCGTTCCCTCGCCACCGGTACGCCCGAGGAGCGGCTGGCTGCCTTTGACGCGTTGCCTGCCATCAAGCGGGATGAAGCCATCGTGGCCATGGGGCAGGGAATGCGCCGCGCCTTGTTCGCCGCCGCACCGCCCTCGCTTCGGCGCAAGCTCGAAATGGCCGACGGCCCGGCGCGCGTGGTGGCCCTCGACCTGTCTGAAGCCAAGCTGCTGCGCGCCATCTATAACGAGCGCCAGTTGGCGGAACTTCTCGACGACTTCTGGTTCAACCACTTCAACGTATATCTGGACAAAGGCGCCGACCGGTACCTGGTGACCGGGTACGAGCGCGATGCCATCCGTCCCCACGTCCTGGGCAAGTTCCGCGATCTGCTCGAAGCTACCGCCAAGAGCCCCGCCATGCTGTTCTACCTGGATAACTGGCAATCCGCCGGACCGGACGTTCGTCAGGGCCGGCCCCAGGCTCGCCGCGGCTTGAACGAAAACTACGCCCGCGAGCTGATGGAACTGCATACGCTCGGCGTCAATGGCGGCTACACCCAGAAGGACGTCACCGAAGTGGCCCGCTGCTTTACCGGCTGGACGATCGACCGGCCGCTTCTCGGCGGCCCCTTCTTCTTTGACGCGCGTAGGCACGATGACGGCGAAAAGCTGGTGCTGGGCGTCGTAATTCCTCCCGGCGGCGGCGTGCTCGATGGCGAGAAGGTGCTGGATATTCTGGCCCGCCGGCCCGCTACCGCGCACTTGGTTTCGCGCCAACTGGCGCAGCGCTTCGTGGCCGACGATCCGCCCCAGGCCCTGGTGGACCGCATGGCCGATACCTTTCTGAAGACCGATGGCGACATTCGCCAGGTGCTTGAAACCATGCTGCACTCCGGGGAATTCTGGAGCGTGGGCGCCTATCGCTCGAAAATGAAATCTCCGCTTGAAATGGCGGTCAGCGCGGTTCGCGCCGCTGGCGGCAAGGTCGATTTCGCCTTCGCCCTGGTCAACCAGGTGGCGCGGATGGGCCAGCCGCTCTACCGAAAAATGGAACCAACCGGCTATTCCAACTCAAGCACCGAGTGGATCAATACCGCGGGCCTCGTCGCGCGCATGAATTTCGCCCTGCAACTGGCAGGCGATCGCCTGCCAGGGGTAAAGGTGGACGTAGCCGACAACGCCTCGCCCGGAACTCCTGGCCAAGGCATTCGGTTGGGATCGCCGGACTTTCAGAAACATTAGCGGTTTTACCGAGCCGCGGCCATCGGGAAGCGGTTTTGCCGGAGACTTTTATCGGGTTCCGTGACATGGGTATGCACTTGGGGGATATGGCAATGATCGATCGCCGCATTTTTCTTCGCAACTCGGCACTGGCAATGGTTGGGGCCGGCACAGCCCCGCTGTGGCTCGAACGGGCGCTATACGCCTCGGGGGCCCCCGCACCGCGCAAGAAAATCCTGGTGGCCGTGTTTCAGCGGGGAGCGGCCGACGGTCTCAACGTGGTGGTGCCGCATGGCGAGAAGGCCTACTACCGGATGCGCCCCACCATCGCCGTGCCCCGGCCGTCGGCGGGCAGCCCGGACGCGGCCGTCGACCTGGATGGTTTTTTCGGCCTCCATCCTTCGCTTGCGCTCTTGAAACCGCTCTTCGACCGGCAGCACCTGGCCATCGTGGACGCGGTCGGTTCGCCCGATCCCACCCGCTCCCATTTCGACGCCCAGGATTATATGGAATCGGGCACGCCCGGCCTGAAGGCCACCGCCAGTGGGTGGATGAACCGCGCCTTGCCCGGAGCCGCAGGCAAGGTCTCTCCCGTGCGCGCAGTCGCCATCGGCGCAACCCTGCCACGTGCCCTGCGTGGCGGCCAGTCGGCCATTTCGCTGCAGAACCTGGCCGACTTTCAAGTCCGCGACGCCGAAGCCGCCCAACAACTCGAGCAAATGTACGCATCGGCAACCGACCCGGCTATGCAGTCCACCGGCCGGGAGACTTTTGAGGCCGTTTCCATGCTGCAGGCCATCCGGAAACAACCCTACTCGCCCGCCGGCGGTGCCGATTACCCGCGCTGCCCCTTCGGCGATAGCCTGAAGCAGATCGCCCAGTTGATCAAGGCCGAGGTGGGCCTGGAAATGGCATTTGCCGATATCGGTGGTTGGGACCACCACGTCAACGAAACCGGCCCACGCGCTTCCCAAGGCCAGCTCGCCAGCCTGCTCGCTCAATTCGGCCAGGCGCTTTCCTCCTTCTGGACCGACATGGGCGACCGCATGGCCGACATCGCCCTGGTGACCATGTCCGAATTCGGCCGCACCGCGCGCGAAAACGGCAACCGCGGCACCGACCACGGACACGCCAACTGCATGTTCGCGATGGGCGGCGGCATCAAGGGCGGCAAGGTCTACGGCCAATGGCCCGGTCTCGAACAGGGCCAGCTCTATGAAGGCCGCGACCTGGCCCTCACCACCGATTTTCGCGACGTTCTGGGTGAAATCGTGGTGCGGCACCTGCGCACTCCCTCGGCGGCCGGAGTTTTCCCCGGCCATTCCCCCAAGTTCTTGGGCCTGGTTTAGCCGCTCGCCCGGAAGACGCGAAAACTTAAACCACAGCCGTCTCCAACAAAACCGATAAATCCTTTGGTTTCTTTATCGGAGCTCATCGCCGGTTACAACTTATCGGAGGATAGTAAAGCATTGCCGAGGGTCTGCCGATAGATACAGTGATGAACCTGGCGGACGAATCTACCAGCCCTATCTCCGGCCTCGAGATGTCCAGGCAATCCGACTTGCCGGGCGAGCAAAAGCGCGCCGCGATGGATCCGCCAACCATTCTCGTCGTCGACGACACGCCCACCAACCTGGAGTTGGTCGCGAGCATCCTGGAGGCCGAGGGCTTCCGCACCCTGGCTGCCGGCGACGGCCCCACCGCTCGCGGCCTGAGCCGCGCCCAACAGCCGGACCTCATTCTGCTGGACGTGCTGATGCCGGGTGAAACCGGCTTCGAAACCTGCTCCCAGTTGAAATCGGACCCGCTCACCGCCGACATTCCCATCATCTTTCTCTCCGCTCTGGACGACGTCAAGAGCAAGGTCACGGGCCTGAAGATCGGCGGCGTGGACTATATCGCGAAACCCGTGCACGGCGAGGAAGTCCTGGCACGCGTCAGAGTGCATCTCCGCATCCGCGAAACCAATCGCGCTTTGGTCGGGCAGCATCGGGTGCGGCTGGAGCAGTTGCGCGACGCCCAACAGGCCATTCTGGTGCGCCCCGACGACTACCCGGAGGCGCGCTTCGCGGTACACTACAAGCCGCTCGAAGAGGCCGGCGGCGATTTCTACGACGTCGTTCCGCTGGGTGCCGGCATCTTCGGCTACTTTGTGGCGGACATCAGCGGCCACGGGGTGAGCGCCGCCTTCCTCACTTCGGCCGTAAAGGCCCTGCTGCGCCAGTACGCCGGGCCGGTCTTCTCGCCCGAGGACACCATGCGCGCCGTGGATTCGGTAATGGGCCAGATGCTGGGCGAGGAACGCTATCTTACGGCATGCTACGCCCGGATGAACCCGCAGACCCACCAGCTCACCGTGATCGGCGCGGGGCACCCTCCGCTGATCCTGGTGACCCGCAATGGAGTGCCGCGAACCGTGGAGCTGGCCAGCGATCCGCTGGGAGTGTTCGGCGCGGCCATTCTTCGCCGCCAGGATCTGCGTGTATCGAAGGGCGACCGCTTCTTCATGTACACCGACGGCCTGATCGAGTCTTCGGCGGGCGGCGGGCGGCGCCAGGGCCTGGAGCGGCTGGTGGATGCCTGCGTTCGGCATCGGGCCACGCCGCTCGGCGAATCGGCCGCCAGGATTGTGGCCGAATTGCGCCCTCCGGACCAGGACGTGGAGGACGATCTGTTGTTGCTGGCCGCGGAGGTCGGTCAGTGACCCATCCGGCCCGGGTGGAGTGCGCGATGCGGACGGCGCTGCCGGCAAGCCTGCAGGCTATTGAGGAGTTTTTCGTCGAATTCCGGCGCCAACAGAGCGCGCTGCCGCATGGTGGGAGCTGGTTCACCGCCGAGCTGCTGGTACGCGAGGCGTTGACCAACGCCGTGTTGCACGGCTGTCACGCCGATCCGCGCAGGCTGGTCCGCTGCGTTTTACGGCTGAAGGGCCGCCGCCTGCTCATCGCCGTGGAGGACGATGGCGACGGTTTCGATTGGCGCGCGGCTTGGAGCCATCCGGCCGCGTTGACGGACTGTTCCGGCCGGGGTATCGGAATCTTGCGTAAGTATGCCAATCACGTCCGATACAACGACCGGGGCAATGTGGTGGCGATCGTCAAACGTTTGTGCTGAGGAAAACATCGATGATAGCGGTTACACGGGAAGAAGACAAAGCCGTAATCCGGCTGGCGGGAGACAACATCGTAGCCGCCTCGGTCGCCGCGCTGCGGTCGAAAATGCGCGGCATCGTCCAGGACGGCGTCCGGGAACTGGTGGTCGATTTGACTGGCGTTCAGATGGTCGATTCCAGCGGGATCGGTCTGCTGATCTCGGCACACAACTCCCTCCGAAAGGTCGGCGGCCGGCTGGCTGTCGTTCACGCCTCCGCGGAAATCCTGGAGCTGTTCCAAACCATGCGCATGCACCAGCATTTCAGCGTGTCCGGAAACTGAGGGACAAGATGAGCGAACCGAACCCCGACGACGAACTGGTACACGATTATTTGGCTGAATGCCGCGAGCACCTGGCCACGATCGAGACGGACCTGCTGGCCATGGAACAGGGCGGCGCCCAGATCGACGAGCAACTGGTGAACCGTGTGTTTCGGGCGGCGCATTCGATCAAGGGCGGGGCCGGCTTCTTCGAGTTGGTCAAGATCCGGGAATTGGCTCACAAAACCGAGAACGCCCTGGACTTGATCCGGTCCCGGCGGACCGTGCCGACGCCGGAGGTGGTCAGCATTCTCCTGCTGGCCTTCGATAAGCTGCGCGAACTGATTTGCAGCCACCGGCAAAGTAACCAGGCCGACATTAGCGAGTTTGTCCTGGCGCTCACCTCGCTGGCGGCGGGAAGTCTGCCTGCGAGCGAGAAGAACTCTCTTTCCGAGCTGGTCGCGGTCGAGGTGCCCGAGGCCAACAAACACATTCAAGTGTCGGCGTTCGATCTGAGCCAGGCGCGCCGGCGCGGCAAATACATTTACCTGATCGAATACGACCTGATTCACGACATCGAGCGGCGGGGCAAAACTCCCTGGGTAGTTTTCAAGGACCTCATCAAGTGCGGCACGATTCTCGAGACGGTGTTCGACCTGGACTCGGCCGGGACACTCGACGACCAGCCCTCCAATCAGTTGATGCTGGAGGTGCTGTATGCCACCGTGCTGGAGCCTGACATGCTCGCCGGCGTGGTGGACGTACCGCCGGAGCGTGTGCGGTTGATCGAGAAGAACGGCGCCATCCGGCCCTTGGCCGAACCGTCGCCCGTTCCGGTCGCCGAGCCGGTGGCGGCGCCTGCGGCCGCCGCCCCTGAAGCGCAGGATTGCGCCGTCCCCGAAGCCGCCCCGGTCGAGAACGCCGGCAAACCCGCGCCCGCCGCGCCGGTTCCCGCCGGCGAGACCACCATTCGTCTGAACGTGACCCTGCTCGATTCGCTCATGACCCTGGCCGGCGAGCTCGTGCTCAGCCGCAACCAATTGAACGAGTCGCTTTCCCGCCGGGACGATCGGGGCATTCGCACCGGCGCGCAACGGGTGAGCCTGGTGACCTCGGAACTGCAGGAAGTGGTGACGCAGACCCGTATGCAGCCGGTCGGCGCTCTGTTCACGAAGTTTCCGCGGCTGGTGCGCGATCTGGCGCGAGACTTGGGAAAGGACGTGCAGCTCAAGCTCGACGGCGGCGACGTCGAGATCGACAAAACCATCCTCGAGGGGCTGAGCGACCCACTCACCCACATGGTGCGCAATGCGGTGGATCACGGCATCGAGCCGCCCGCCCAGCGGGCCGCCGCCCGAAAGCCCGCCACCGGAACGGTTACCCTGGGAGCCTCGCACCAGGCCGGCCAGGTGGTCATCGAAATCTCCGACGACGGCCAGGGCTTGGCGGCCGAGAAGATCGCGGCATCGTCGGTCTCGAAGGGCCTGGTTACGCGCGAGCAAGCGCAGAGCATGTCGGAGCGCGAGAAGATGGCGCTCATTTTCCTGCCCGGCGTCTCCACCGCCGAAAAGCTGAGCGACGTATCGGGGCGCGGCGTCGGCATGGACGTGGTCAAGACCAACCTGGACCGGCTGGGAGGCAAAATCGAAATCGACTCCGCCTCCGGCAGGGGCTCCCACTTCCGCATCAAGCTGCCGCTGACGCTGGCCATCATCCCCTCCCTGCTGGTGTCGGACGGCGGTGAGCGTTTTGCCATTCCGCAGGTGAGCGTGGGCGAGTTGATCCGTATTCCGGCGGGGCAACTGGCCGACCGCACCGATCGGGTGGGCGATGCCCGGGTTCTCAACGTGCGCGACCGCCTGGTGCCGCTGCTCCACCTGGCGGACATTTTGGGAGTGCCGCGTCCGGAGAACGCTTCCCGTGCCCTGAACGTGGTCCTGGTGGATACCGGCTCCTTCGAATATGGGCTGGTAGTGGAGGAATTGCACGACACGGTGGAAATCGTGGTGAAACCGCTCGGCAGGCATCTGAAAGGGCTGCACGAATACGCCGGCGCCACCATTCTCGGAGACGGGCGCGTGGCCGTGATTCTGGATGTCGCGGGCCTGGCCGCGCGCATGAACCTGACCGCCGGCACGGCGAAAGCCGCCTCGCGGCAACGGGTGGAGGAGAGCGTTTCGGGCGCCGAGCTGCATTCGCTGCTCGTGTTTCACAACGCCCCCGGCGAAACTTGCGCGGTGCCCATCGAGCAGGTATCGCGCATCGAAAGGGTCCGCTCCGCGCAAATCGAGCACCTCGGCGGACGCCGCACCATGCAATATCGCGGCGCCAGCCTGCCGCTGGTGAGCCTTCGCGATACCGCCGCGGTCGGCGAGCTTACCGACCAGCAGCAGTGGGTGGTGATTGTCTTCGAAAGGCTGGGCCGCCCGCTGGGACTGTTGGCCGCCGAACCGCTGGACATGGTGGAGGCGTCGCTGACGATCGACTCGGTCACCTTACGGCAGCGCGGCATCGGGGGGTCGGCGGTGCTCAAGGATTCTACCATCCTGCTGTTGGACATCTTCGAGTTGGCTGGCGCGGTGCGGCCGGAAGCGGAGCCCGCGGCGGCGGCGTTCCGGGATACGCCGGGCAACGCCCCGACGGTGCTGGTGGCCGACGATTCGGAGTTCTTCCGCGGCCAGATCCAGCGCCTGGTGGAAGCGGTCGGTTGTCGCGTGCTGGCGGCGGAAGACGGCCAGGCGGCGTGGGAAATCCTCGACCATCATGCCGGTGAAGTGGACCTGGTGGCTACCGACATCGAGATGCCGCGCCTGGACGGGCTGGCGTTGACCCGGCAGATTCGCGCCGATCCGCGCTTCGCCAAGCTGCCCGTGATCGCGCTGTCTTCCCTGGCTGGAGAGGAAGAAATCGCCCGCGGCATGGCTGCCGGCGTGGATGAGTATCAAATCAAGCTCAATAAGGACGAGCTAACGGAGAGCATTCGCAAAGTGGTTCGCCGAAAGTCGAGCGGTGCGCCCGCGGAGAAATGCTTCTCGGGAAGAACGGGGGAATCAGGATGAACAAATTGTCGGATATCAAGATGGGGAAGAAACTCGCGCTGGGATTAGGGGGCGGTGTCCTCCAAGCTGTGTTGCTCGCGGGGCTGGCGCTCTGGGCAGTGAGCGCGATCAATTCGGCGGTGGGGAGCGCGCAGCAGGAATCGCGCAAGATGAACGTCGCCATGAAAGTCGATGCCGGCCTGTCGGAACTCGCGCTGCGCATGACCAGCCTGGTGACGTCCAGACAGGTAGACCGGGATGTCGAGGACGTGTTGGCCGTTCGGAAGGACTACGCGGCGGCTTTTGAGGACATGAAAGCCAACGCGGTTACCGAAGAAGACAAGCGCCATCTGAACAGCATCGAAGGGGCCATCGTGCCATGGCGGGGGGTAAACGACCGCATCATGGAGGCGGCAAAGGCGGGCAAACGGCTCGGCGAGGCCAAGGTTAGAGACGAATCCCTGGCTAGCTTCGAAACCGTGAAGTCGGCTGTCGCGGAGTATCTGACCTACCGCCAGAAATGCCTGGACGAAATCAACCTGGAGCGTGGCTCGGTGACGTCGCGGCTTTCTTTAATCGTGATTGCGCTGGGCCTTGTCTCCCTCGCCTCGGCAGGGGTCATGGGTACGCTGCTCACCAGGAGCATCACCACGCCGCTCAACGCCGCGGTCGCCCACCTGGACCTGATTGCCGGAGGAGACCTGTCGCGCGAGGTGCCGCGCGCCAATTTGGAGCGCGGGGACGAGATTGGATTGCTCACCAAGCACATGCAGACCATGTCCTCCAGCCTGCGGGACGTCCTTCAGGGCATCACCTCCGGGATTCACGTGGTGTCTTCCTCGTCGACCGAACTGTCTTCCAATTCGGGACAGATGTCGGACGGCTCGCGGCAGGCCTCGGGCAAGGCGCACGCCGTCGCCGCCGCCGCCGAACAGATGACCGCCAACGTTGTGTCGGTGGCGGCGGGAATGGAGCAGACTTCCACTAATCTGAGCAGCGTCGCCACCGCCACCGAGCAGATGACGGCGACCATCGGCGAGATCGCCGGCAACTCGGAGAAGGCGCGCCGCATTACCGAAGAAGCCACTCGCCAGGCCGTTCGTATTAGCGAACAGATGGACCAGTTGGGCGCGGCGGCGCAGCAGATCGGCAAGGTTACCGAAACCATCACCGAGATTTCGTCGCAAACCAATCTGCTGGCCCTCAACGCCACCATCGAGGCGGCCCGCGCCGGTTCGGCCGGCAAGGGGTTTGCCGTGGTCGCCAACGAGATCAAGGAACTGGCCAAGCAGACCGCCGCCGCCACCGAAGACATCAAAGGCAGGATCGCGGGCGTGCAGGCGTCGACTGCCGGCGGAATCGCCGAAATCGGCAAAGTCACGCAGGTGATTCGCGAGGTCAGCGATATCGTCGCTTCGATTGCGGCGGCCATCGAGGAACAGTCCACCGTTACCAAAGACATCGCGCGCAACATCGCCGAGGCATCGACCGGTGTCCGCGATGCCAACCAGCGCGTGGCGGAAACCTCGCAGGCCACCAGGGAGATCGCCAAGGAGATCGTCGGCGTCGACCAGGCGGCCGGACAGATGGCCGACGGCAGCGAACAGGTAAAGATCAGCGCCACGGAACTGTCCAGGGTGGCCGAACAACTGCAGACCGCCGTGGAGCGGTTCAAGGTCTGAGGCTGGGAGGAGATGATGTCCCAAACGCTGACGGCGCAGGGCGGGCAGACGGTCCTGCTGGCGACTTTTTTCGTGCGCGACGCGCTTTGCGCCCTGGACGCCGCCGGGGTGCAGGAGGTGATTCGGCTTGGCCCGGTGACACCGGTGCGTTATGCCCCGGAAGAGGTCCTCGGCATCGTCAACCTGCGCGGCAAAATCGTCACCATCGTCGACCTCGGCTTGCGGCTCGGATTTCCCAGGACCGTAGCGGGCGCCGACAGCCGCATTTTCATCGTGGAAGACCGCAACGAATTCATCGGCTTGCTGGTGGACCGGGTAGACGAGGTGGTAGAGGTGGAACGCCGCCATTGGCAGCCGCCGCCGGCCAACGTGAGCTGGGGGCAGGCCCGGTTCTTCCAGGGAATATACCGCGCCCGCGGCCGGGTGATCGCGCTGCTCGACGCTGGCCAGATTCTAAAAACCGAGAAATGACGATGAAACGATTCGCGGACGCGAAAATCTCCCGCAAGCCGGGGCACGGAACTGCCGCTACCGGCCCAAATCCCGGTCGATGGCGCAGGATGGAAAGGGTAATCGCCTCGGGGAGAAGAGAGGAATTGAGATGACGAAGCTCGCCAACGTCAGAATAGGTAGAAAGGTCGGCATGTTGCAGCGCGGCAGTGTCCTCATGGTTGTCTGCCTGGCCGCCCTGGCGCTCTGGTCCCTGCACGCCGTCCGTGCGGCAACTCGATAGCCGTAAAATCACGCTGGAGGACTCCAAACGCGGGCGGAGCCAACTCCTTGAGGATCAATCCGGAGGTGCTCCGGAAGGCTCACTCACCGCGGCAAAGTGGGCCGGTGGGTCCGTGGCTGACAGGTAGCTTGGCCCAAGTCGGGCAAAAAGGAGAGGAAAATGCGAAAATGCTCGCGAACTTGAAGATCGGAAAGAAGCTGGCCCTCCTCGTAGGCAGCGGAATCGGACCCATTGTGTGCCTGGGAGTCCTCAGCTTATGGGCACTGAGCGCCATCTCGAACGCGGTCGTTCAGGAGCAGGCCGAGGCCGACAAGATGATGAGCGCGCAGCGCGTTGCCAGCAGTCTGGGGCGGGTCAACTCGATTGTCTGCCACATCACCATGAGCCGGCACTGTGCGCAGTGCCACGGAGTCGATAGCGGCGGGGACCGGGCAAACCAAGCGGCTCTGGCCAAGGACTGTCAGTCCCTGCTCAGCGACCTGAAGACGCGTGAAACCAATCCGGAAGGCCAGAAACTGCTTGGGGAACTCGTAAAGGTGGGTTCGGGTTGGCTCGCCACGAACACCCGCGTGCTGGAGCTGGGGCAGGCCGGGAAAAACGCCGAGGCCAACGCCCTGTACCGGCAGGAGAGCATCCCGAGCATCGGTCCGCTCGATCATGCGCTCACGGATTATTTGAATTGGCAGCAACCCCGCCTGGATAAACGAAAGGAGCATGCCAGTGCGCTCCAGCGCAGTATGCCCATTCCCGCGGCGATACTTTCGCTCCTGGCCTTGACGATTTCCACGCTCTTGGGCGTGGCGGTCGCCCGCAGCATCGGCAAACCGCTCAGCGTGGCGGTTGCCCACCTGGATGAGGTCGCCCGCGGCGATGTTTCGCGCGATGTGCCGACCGAGTACCTGGGGCGCGCCGACGAAGTCGGCCTGCTTTCCAAGGCGATTCAGGCCATGTCCACCAGCTTGCGCGAAGTCCTTAAGGACATAACCGACGGCATGCATGTGGTGTCCTCCTCGTCGGCGCAATTGTCCGCCAATTCGGGCCAGATGTCAGACAGTTCACGGGAGGCTTCCCAGAAGGCCCATTCGGTGGCCGCCGCAGCCGAGCAGATGACCGCCAACGTCGGGTCCGTGGCAGCCGGAATGGAGCAGACCACAGCCAACCTGACGAGCGTGGCCTCCGCCACCGAGCAAATGACCTCGACCATCGGCGAGATCGCCGGCAACTCGGAGAAAGCGCGCCGCATCACCGAAGAGGCCACCCTCCAGGCCGCCCGCATCGGGGAGCAGATGAACCAGTTGGGCGCGGCGGCGCAGCAAATCGGCAAAGTCACCGAAACCATCACCGAGATTTCGTCGCAGACAAACCTGCTGGCGCTCAACGCCACTATCGAGGCGGCCCGCGCCGGTTCGGCCGGCAAGGGGTTTGCCGTGGTGGCCAACGAGATCAAGGAACTGGCCAAGCAGACCGCCGCCGCCACCGAGGACATCAAGGGCCGGATCGCGGGTGTGCAATCGTCGACCGCCGGTGGGATCGCCGAAATCGGCAAGGTCACGCAGGTGATTCGCGAGGTCAGCGAGATCGTAGCTTCCATCGCGGCGGCCATCGAGGAACAGTCCACCGTTACCAAGGACATCGCCCGAAATATCGCGGAGGCGTCGATCGGGGTAGGGGACGCAAATAAACGGGTGTCGGAGACCTCGGAGGCGACCGCAGAAATTGCCAAGGAGATTGTGGGCGTCGACCGGGCGGCGGGCCAGATAGCCGACGGCAGCGAAGAGATAAAGGCCAGCGCCACGGGGCTGTCGGGGGTGGCCGAGCAGCTTCAATCGACAGTGGCGCGATTCCGGATCTCCAACGGCGGCGTGGCGCGGTGACGCCGAGGGCAACGGTGGAGCGCCGCGCTGGCAGCCGCCTCCGGCTAACGCGAAGCGGGGAGCGGGCGCGCTTCTTCCGGGCGGTGTGGCGAGCGCGCGGCCCGGCGGTCCCGCCGCTCGATGCGGGCCGGATGCTGGTGGAAGGGAGTGTGTGATGCCGCCGCGGGTGGAGACGAAGCCATGAGCATGAGAGTCCTGGTGGTGGATGATACCGTCGTGTTCCGGCGCATCGTTTCCGATGCGTTGAAAGGAGTGCCGGGTGTGGAGGTGGTCGGCACCGCCTCCAACGGCAGGTTGGCTATGGCGCGCATCGCCGCGCTGCAGCCCGACCTGGTGACGCTCGATATCGAAATGCCGGAAATGAACGGGATCGAAGTCCTGGCGGCCATCAACGCGGCCGGCATAAAGACCGGTGTCATCATGCTCAGTTCTCTGACGGTGCGGGGCGGAGAGATGACCGTGCGCGCGCTGGAGTTGGGGGCCTTCGATTTCCTGACCAAACCCGAGGGAAGCGATGTAGCCGGGAACCTCGGCCACTTGCGCACCCGCCTGGCGGCGATGATCGGGGCCTTCGAGCGGCGCCGCGAAGTCCGCGCGATCCTGCGCGGCGATGCGTTGCGGGCCGTGCCGGAGGCTATCTCGCCGGCGCCGGCTGCCGCACTCCCGCGGCCTTCGCTCGGGCTGCGCGTTAAGGGCTCGCCGTTGGTGTTGATCGGGGTGTCCACGGGCGGTCCCGGCGCATTGGCCGAGTTGGTGCCGGCGCTGCCCGCCAATCTGGGCGCGCCGGTATTCATCGTCCAGCACATGCCGCCCATGTTCACCCAGCCGCTGGCGGCCAGCCTGGACAAAAAGAGCGCCGTTCGGGTCAAAGAGGCCCAGGATGGGGAAGCGGCGCAGTCCAATTGCGCCTATATAGCGCCGGGCGGCAGGCAGATGAAATTGGCCGCGGGCAGCAAGGGAGAAATCATCCTGCGCATTACCGACGATCCTCCCGAGAACGGCTGCAAGCCAGCCGTGGATTATCTGTTCCGCTCCGCGGCGCTGCATTTTCCCGGCCGATCGGTCGCCGCCATTCTCACCGGGATGGGCAGCGACGGGACCGACGGCCTGCGCATGCTGAAGCGGAGCGGCTGTTTTTCGATCGCGCAGGACGAAGCCAGTTGCGTGGTTTTCGGGATGCCGAAAGAAGCCATTAAAGCCGGGGTGGTCGATACCGTGGCGCCTCTGGAGACCATCGGCGCGGCCATTGTCCGGGCGGTGCGAGGGGTCAGAGCGTGATCCGCCTCCAGCCCGAAGAACACAAGAGTCTGTCCCAGTATGTGTACTCTCTGTGCGCCATCGTGCTGGACGAGTCCAAGGGATATCTGATCGAAAACCGTCTGGCCGGCCTGGTCGAGGAAACCGGCTGCGGCAGCTATGGCGGCCTGTTGCTGCGGGCAAAGTCCGATTCCAGCCGGGCGCTGGAGCGCCGCATCGTCGACGCCATCACTACCAATGAGACATTGTTCTTTCGCGACACCGCACCCTTCGATTTGCTGCGCCATAAAATCGTTCCGGAACTGATCGATCGCCGGGCGCGGACCGGCGCGGCGCGCATCCGGATCTGGAGCGCCGCCTGTTCCACCGGCCAGGAACTCTACAGTATCGCGATCCTTCTCAAAGAACTGCTCGGCGACCCGGACCGCTATGGCGTCCGCCTGATGGGCACGGATATTTCCGACGATGCCGTGGCCCGGGCCAGCCGCGGGCTGTTCAACCAGGTCGAGATCGCTCGCGGCCTGAGCGAAGCCCAGCGGACCCGGTACTTCGCTCCCGCCGCCGGCGGGTGGCAGATTCGCGATGAAATCCGCGCCATGGCCTCTTTCAAGAAACTGAACCTGATGGCGGACTTCTCCGCACTGGGACGATTCGACGTCATCTTCTGCCGCAATGTGGCGATCTACTTCAGCGAGCGGGACCGCATCTCGCTGTTCGGCCGGTTGGAACGGGCGCTGGAGCCGGAGGGCTACCTGGTGATCGGCGCCATGGAATCGCTTAATGGAATCTGCCCGCAGTTTGAATCCAAGCGGCACCTGCGTTCGGTGTTTTACCAGGTGAAGACTCACGCCTGAGGGTCGGTATGAATCCGACAGGGCGGCGCGCGCGGGTTGTTTTCATCCGAATCGTGCGTGGGTGGCGGGCGGAGGACGAGGGTCTCAGCCGCGGCGAAAGACCAACGGGCCGGTGATCCTGACACTGGATCACCGGTCCCGCCCCTGTTTGGAAGTTCCCGCTAGCGCGCTCTCTTTGTAGCGTCATTACACGGTGGCTCCGGCGGCAGTGCCTCCGAAATAACCGCCATATCCTGTAAGGCGGAAAATCCGGGGCGTTTTGACGGTGGTTTAAGGTTTTTTCGTGCGATAAACCCCCTACCAAACCACATAATCGGGTTGGTCGTCGCCGATGGGCATGCCGGGCGGCGGAACTGGAGGACGTGGCAATCCGATCTGTTTGGGGTCGGTTTCGAAGCGCTTCACCTGGGCGGCACTGTACTGGAAGAACGCCTTCAGGCTGGCATCGGCGGGTGCTTGGGCCGCGGCCCAGTCGCGCAACTGGCTAAGCTTGCCGGCGGCGGTGGCGCGAACTTGCGCGGGAGCCGATTCGTTGTTCGAAAGCTGCATTAGGTGGTACAGCAGCACCGCGTCGGTGGCGCGCTGCACCTGCCCGGGCAATCCGCCGGCGGGCGCCGCTTTGAAGGTCGCGCCCACCAGCCGGTCGATCACCTCGTCGAGCGAGGGCTGGGTGGCGTCCTCCGCGTGATGCTCCACCAGGCGGGCGGCGCGTTCGGCGTTCAGCAGCAGGCCGATGGTCATGCCGGCGGCGGATTCGGCCGCGCCTACCGGGTCGAACGTCAGCCCGGTGCGGTCCTGGAAGTCCTCGCGCGTGCGTTGATAGCCATGCGCCTGCGGCGGAATCAACGCCAGAATCCCGTCCGGCAAAGTCAAGGCATCCGGACGGATGGTGCCGAGCAGCGCGTCCAACGCCCGCCTCTGTTCGGCGCCCGGAACGCGCTCAACCATCTTCTGGCCGTCGCCGCGCAACGCGTAGGTATAGTACAGCCCGCCCACCACTTTGGAAGCGGCCTCGGCCTGATAGCGGTGCAGCAGATATACGGGCACCAGCGCGTCTTCCAGCATGCTCATGGGGTCGCCCACGCGAATGTTTTTGGCGGAGAACTGCGCCAGCGCCTTGGCGCGCACCTGCATCAGGCGGTTCAGTTCGTCCACGGCGTTCGAGCCGGAATCCCAAAGATGGGCTTGCGGATGGGCGCTCCCTTCGGGCCGCGCATCGGCGTCGCTGATGAACAACAGGCCGTCCTTGATGGCGCGGCTCATGATACCGTCCAGCAGCTTCGGCTCGTCGGCGCCGGCCGGGAACTCGCTGTACCCATATTCGATGGCGACCTTGTCCCAGGCGCCGATACCCACCGCATAGGCGTCGGATAAGTCGACCGCTCCCGAAGGTGAGAGCTTCACCGTGGGCGGCGGATAATCCATCACGCTGGCGCGATTGTTGATGCTGGCGGCGTAGTTATGGACCAGCCCCAGCGTGTGGCCCACTTCATGCGCGGCAAGCTGCCGCAGCCGCGCCAGCACCGCGCGCTCCATTTCCGGTGGAACCGGCTTGCCCTCCTCATACGGTGCCAGCAGGCTCTCGAAAATCAGGTAGTCCTGGCGCCCGCGCAGCGAGCCCAGCGTGACCTGGCCCTTGATGATCTCGCCGGTGCGCGGGTCGGTGATGGCCTCGCCGTAGGACCAGCCGCGAGTATAACGGTGTACCCACTGGATCACGTTGTAGCGCACGTCCATGGGGTCCATCCCCGGCGGCATCAGTTCCACCCGAAAGGCATTGCTGAAACCGGCGGCTTCAAACGCCTGGTTCCACCAGTTGCCGCCCTCGAGCAAGGCGGAACGGATCGGCTCCGGCGCGCCGCGGTCCAGATAATAAACGATGGGCGCGACCGGGTCGCTGATGGCCGCGCTCGGGTCCTTCTTCTGCAAACGGTGGCGTATGATGAGGTGCTTGATGTACCGGTCGCCCAGGGGAGCGATGAAATCGGCGTACGTCATCCCGATGTAACCGGCGCGCGGGTCGAAGGCGCGCGGCTTATAGCCTGGGCCCGGCAGCTCGACGAAGGAATGGTGCTCGCGGACGGTGACGGCGTCGGGCGATGGCGTCACGTCGCGCACAAACTCGTTGGGATTGTCGCCGGTGAAGGTCAGAATGGTCTCGACTTCGGTGTTCCTGGGGAAACCCTTGGTGTTCTCCAGGTAGAAAGCGCAGCGGCTGGGGTCGAGATGGTACAGCGCTCCACCGCCGCCTTCTCCCCTTCCGCCGCCGGCCCTTCCGCCGCCAATGGGCTGCGCGCGCTGAATCGATTGCGGAATGTGATGGGCGTCGCGCAGGAAGAATTGCGTCGCATCCACCAACGCGCGGCCGCCTTCTTCGGCGGCAACTTCAAAACCCCATAGCACCGATTGCGCGAACGATTCCTCCACCGAGCGCCGCTCTTCCGGGCTGCCATCGATGGCGCGAAAACGATAGTTGGGCTCGATCATCAGCACCTTTGGCCCGCTGCGCATGAATCTGACGATGCGCGAGCCGCCCAACTGGCCGCGGTCCAGGCCCAGGTCGTTCGACCCCATCCCGGCCGGCATGGAATCGACGTACAGAAACCCGGTATCGAATTTGTCGATCTCGAGCCACATCTTGCCCGCTTTTTCGTCCCAATACAGCGGGAAGTAGCCGGGAATCTTCCGGAAAGCGGCAGTGCGCGCGGCAATAGTAGGCGTGGTGTTTTGCGCCGAAACGGCCACGGCAGCGAAGAGCAGTATGAGGGCGGTTTTCATGGGATTCACCATGATACAAGAATTCCCGTGGCGCGGGCCTCCGTGCCGGCAGCGCCGGCTTTCGAGCCCACGTTCCCCGGTGGGACAGACGATCGTATTTCTGTCGTCTGTCGGGCACGAGCGCTCACAGCCACTACTGCACCCTGACGAACTGCTTTATGTACGACAGGCTGTCTTGTACGGGTGAACCTATGGCTGGGTCGCCAGCCGCTTCATGCATGGCCGGAAGGACAAGGTCAAGATCGAGGCGCTTGTGAAACATCGCAAGGTCACCAAGTCAGGTGGCCGCGGCCCATCGCACTTCTACATGAACGGATTTCAGAAGCGTCAGGCACCAACCCTGAACCCACTTCCAGTCGGGATCGAGTCGTGTCGCGCTGTAGAGGGCTCCGGCCACTTCCTCGGGGTCGGTGCTCGCAAACCGATACAACAGCGTCGCCCGGTCGTGCGGCTCGACGGGCACGTATTTCAAGTCGTCGGGCATGTTATAGGGTCTTGTCCCACGATTCGGATCAGCGCTCAACCGCAGCCGCGGCGGAGACTGACGAACCGATCCCGCCCCCCCTACTCTTCGGCGACTGACGGCAAGAACGCCAGCATCATCGGCAAGGGCAGCAATTCCCGCCGGATCGGATCGAGCGCCAGGGCCAGCGATTCCAGCGTTTGGGCGCCAAGCAGCGTGCTATCGCTCTCTTCGCCGAAGATCACCGCGGCGACGCCCGCCTTGTTCCCAAACTTAAACAGCGCGCCCGCGGTTTGACGCTTGATGGTCTGCCCGCTCGCGAGGCGGAAGGTCTGCTCCGGCACTGGCGCGAGACGCTCTAGGATCGCTTGAGGGACGACGGAATAAGCCGCGCCGGAATCGATCAGGAACTCCACTGTTTCCGCCCGCCGCGGGTCGCTTTGGTTGGCAACCGCCATCGAAAGATAAGGTCAAGCCCATAAATCCTCCTCGCCGTGCGCCACTCTTATAGTAGCGGTTCCCGGTGGGACAGACGATCGTTCTCTGTCGTCTGTCAGGCTTCCCGCGGGCAACCGCGCGACAGACGACAAAAAAGCGATCGTCTGTCCCACCAGGCTATTCCACCACCCTGATCTGAATCTTCGAACCCTCCGGTCCGCCCCAATACACACGCTCGGTGGCCTTCCGGAAATCCGCCGCCTTGGCCGTCGGAATATCCGTGAACGCTTGCGGGTTTCGATCGGTCAACGGGAACCAGGAGCTTTGGATCTGCACCATGATTCGGTGGCCGGTGCGGAACACGTGGCAAACGTCGGGCATCGTAAATTCGATTCTGGCGGGCGTACCCGGTGTGAATGGCTCGGGCTTTTCGAAGCTCGCGCGGAATTTGCCGCGGAACGGCTCGCCGCGAACCATCTGCTGGTAGCCGCCCATGTGGAGGTGGGCCGGATTCGGTTGCGGATCGGGGTAATCGTCGGGGTATACGTCGATCAGCTTCACGTCGAAATCCGAGTCGGTGCCGGTGGTGGAGACGCGTAACGCGGGCCGGATCGGGCCGGCCACGGTGACGTCTTTTTCGAGCGGCTCCGATTGATACGTCAGAACGTCCGTCCGCCGCGAGGCAAACCGCTGATCGTAAGTCATATAATCGCCCGCCATGCCTTCCCCGATCTCGCCGATCACCGGGACGGGCTTGGCGGGGTCGCTGGTATATTCGTCGAAGCCGCTCGTGCCCGCCGGTGCGGTAAACGACAAGCTTCCGCCCGGGCCGAAATACAGCGCCCGTTCGTTCGAACCAGCCGGCGGCCAGGCGTCGTGGCGAATCCACTCGTTCCGCCCGGTTTCAAATACCCAGGCTTTCGGCATGTCGTCGCCCTTGCCTTTCAGATTTTTCAGGAAGAACTCGAGCTCGATGTGCTCGCGGAAAAACTCGCCCGTCCTGGAGGCGAAGGTCAGGTTGCCCAGTTTGTCTCCGTCCCCGCGCGACCAGCCGCCATGGGACCACGGCCCCATCACCAATGTGTCGGCGGGCGGCGGCCCGTTTCGTTCGGTGGCGTAGAAGAGCTTCAGCGGCCCCGAAAGGTCCTCTGCGTCGAACCATCCGCCCACCCAGAGCACCGCCGGCTTCACGTTCTTCATGTGCGGCGCTTCGGCGCGCGCCTGCCAGAAGGCGTCGTAGTTCGGGTGCTTCAACAGGTCGTCCCAGTAGACGTTGTTCTTGTGGAGATAGAGTTCGTTGGCGTTCGCGAGCGGCCCCATGGCGAGATAAAACGCATACTGATCTTCGGTGCCGAAATCGAACGGAGCGCCGCGCCGCGGCCGCTGGGGCTCGCCGCGCGGTTTGAAGCCAACGTAGAAACCGAAATTGGCGGCCAGATAAAAGGCGCCGTTGTGGTAAGCGTCGTCGCCGTTGCCGACGTCGCCCATGGGAGCCTGGGGCGACACAGCCGCCAGCGCCGGGTGCGAATCGATCAGGCTGAATGCCGCGTAAAAGCCGGGGTAGGAGATTCCCCAGATTCCGACCTTCCCGTTGTTGTTGGCGACATTCTTCACCAGCCAGTCGATGGTGTCGTAGGTATCCGTGCTCTCGTCGCTCTCCTTCCCGCTCAGGTGAGTGCGATGCACCGGCACATCGATAAAGGTGCCTTCAGAAAGATAGCGCCCGCGCACGTCCTGGTAGACGAAGATGAACCCTTCCTTGGTGAATAGCTCCGACGGCCCCAGCACCGGCCGGTAATTGTCGATCCCGTACGGCGCCACCGAGTACGGCGTGCGCTGCATCATGATCGGGTAAGAATGGCTCGTATCCTTGGGGACGTACACGGATGTAAACAGCTTGACGCCGTCGCGCATCGGAATGCGATAGTCGAACTTGGTGTAGTGCGAACGCGCGTACTCGAGCTGCTGCCGGCCCGCGTCGCTCTGCGCCGGTTGCCCCGCCAGCACTCCGGCCGAGCCCATCAGTAGAACGGTGGCAACGAATCTGTCCATGAGGGTATTTATAGCACCGGCTCGGAGGAAAATGAGCCGCCAACTCCAATATGGCTTCCTTTTTCCGCATTACCAGGTAGAGACCAAAATGGGGATCCGCGTAGGGCAAGAACCGCGGACACTCCCTTTTATAGCCCTAAAACGGAGCAGTCTCGCGAATATCACTATTGGCGAGCCCGTCGACGGACGATAAGTTAAGCCACAGAACGGAGGCACGACAATGGAGCGCACCAAGAACGTGGGTACAAATGTCGCCGGGAGGGCGCACGTCACACCCTCTCGCTCAACCAGCCTGTCTCGCTGGTTGCGATTGGCCACCGCCCTGTCGATCGGCGGTTCGCTCGGATTCGCGCAGAGCCTGAGCGTAACGCCATCGGGCGATCCATCCGTCACCGTTGGCGCCACGCTGCAGTTCACCGCCGCGGCCAATGGCTTTATGATCGCGAGCGTAAAGTGGGAGGTGGCGTCGGTGCAGGGAGGCAGCGCCACCACCGGCACCATCTCGACCGGTCTGACAGGTGGTCTGTACAGCGCGCCCACCGCTATTCCGGCGCAGAATCCGCAGTCGATTACGGCGGTTGCCACCGGCACCAACGGCGGCAAGTATTCGGCCAGCGTCTATGTCACCGTCGCGCCGCCGCCGCCGGTTATTACCTCGGTTTCGCCCAATCCTCTGCCGCCCGGCACCGTCGCGGTCACACTCACCGGTACCGGCTTCACGTCGAGTTCTCTCATCTGGGACAGCGGCGTGCAGTATGTGACCCAGCAGCCCTCGGCCACCACCCTCACCACGACCGTCTATACCGCGCCCGGGGCTGCGTCCGCCACGTTCACGGTACATGGCTCCGGGACAATCAGCAATGCGATTGTCGTGCCGGTCGGGAGCGCCGCGCGGGCGACATATGCTCTCACCGTCGTGAACGGGACGGGCAGCGGCAACTATGCCGCCGGTACCGTCGTGAACATCGCCGCTACCGTGCCGTCGGGGCAGCAGTTCCAAGGATGGTCGGGAGCTGCCGTGGCCAACTCCGGTTCCGCCACCACCACGCTGACCATGCCGGCCGCCAACACTACCGTCACGGCTCAATTCACCGGCGCGGCCGGGCTGACGATCACTTCCGTATCCCCGAACCCGCTGCCCACTGGAACCATCGCTGTGACCGTCACCGGTACCGGCTTTACCTCGAGTTCCCTTATATGGGACAGCGGCGTGCAGTATGTGACCCAGCACCCCTCGGCCAACACTCTGACAACCAGCGTTTATACCGCGCCTGGAACCGCGTCCGCCACGTTCACGGTACATAGTTCCGGAACCATCAGCAATGCGGTGACGGTCCCGGTGTCCGGACCGCCGACTTATACGTTGACCGTCGTCAATGGAACCGGCAGCGGATCCTACACGGCGGGTACGACCGTGACGATCGGTGCGAATGCGCCTCCCGCGGGAGAGTCGTTCGCGGGCTGGACAGGCGCCAGCGTGTCCAACGCCAACGCTACCACCACCACGTTGACCATGCCCGCCGCCAACGCTACGGTGACGGCCAATTACGCCGCCGGACCCACCTATGCGTTGACCGTTGTAGGCGGTCAGGGAAGCGGCAACTACGTCGCCGGCGCGGTCGTCACCATCGTCGCGAATAATCCGCCCGCGGGACAGAGCTTCCTCGGCTGGACCGGCGCGACCGTCGCCAGCCCCAGCTCGTCGACGACCACCCTCACCATGCCGTCTACCCCCGTCACAGTCACGGCAGATTTCAGCCAGCCCACTTACACGCTCACGGTGGTCAACGGTACCGGCAGCGGCAACTACGCCGCCGGTGCGGTGGTGCCCATCTCCGCCAACGCTCCTCCGGCCGGACAGTACTTCCAGGTCTGGACCGGACCCGGTCTGGCCAACCCCAATCAGCCATCCACTACGGTCACCATGCCGCAGGCGAATACCACGGTCACCGCCAGCTTCTACGCGCCTCCGCCGGTTCCATTCCCGGTGACGACGCATCCGCGTCTGTGGATCACACAGCAGGATCTGCCTCACTTGCAGGCTTGGGCGGTTTCGGGCAATCCGGCTTACCAGGGACAGAGCGGTGCGCTGTCTACCGCGATCGGCAATTACAGCCTCGCGTTTCCGGGCGCGGCGCTGAACGCAACCAATCCGACTCCCGCCAACCCTTATCCCGATTTCGGCGACACCCAGGGTTACACCGGCATGCTGAGCGAAGAAAACGCCGTCATCCTGGCGTTGAACTCGCTCATCGATCCCAGCCCCGCCAATCGGGCTCAGTATGCGCAGGCGGCCAGAAATCTGCTGATGTATGCCATGAACCAGGCGGCGCTGGGCCACGCCAGCGGCCTGCCGTTCCGTGACCCCGCCTTCGCCATTTACAACCGCGCCAGCGGCAGCGGCCATGAGTGGCCCCTGATTGTGGATTGGATCTACCCCGTGCTCAGCGCCGCCGACAAAGCCACCATCCGGCAGGTCTTCCTGATATGGGCCGGCGATTGCCTGACGGCCGAGACCACCGGCGGCGATAACCCCGGAACGCCGGGGCTCGTCAACAGTCTCGCGCTGCTGCCCAATAACCTTCCGTACCGAATGGCGTCCAACAACTACTACCTGGCGCACGCCCGTCTGCTGACCATGATGTCGCTGGTTCTCGATCCCGCCGACGATCCGCCGTTGAGCGCAGCCGTTGCCCCCGGCGCGCTCTGCAACACCCTGCGCAGCTATATAGCCGACGCAACCGGCGCATGGCTCTACGAGGAGTTCGCCATGATGGGCGACCCGCAGGTGGTGGCTCAAGCCTATGGCGTTCCCAACAATCCCACGGGGGCCGGTTTCGGCCTCGCCAGCGGCGGCTTGCCTCCGGAAGGCATGCTCTACGGCGAGTCTTTCGCCTACATCCTGGGCCAACTGCTGGCGCTCCAGACTTCGGGCTTCAATAATGCGACTTACTCCGGCCCGCAAATCGCCATGATCGGCGCCCCGGTTTGGGATCGCTATGTTACTGGGTACTTATCGTCGCTCACGCCCACGGCGAAGGTCTTTTCCTCGGAGGCGTATCTGGGTTCCCTGTTTCAGTTCGCCGGTTATGGCGACCTGTTGCGGACCTATGTGACTCCGGACCAGATGGCCCCGTTCGCGCTGCTGGGTCTGCTCGACCAGGAAACAGGGGTCAGCACTCACGTCAACGCCGGCCGCTGGTACGCTTTGAATGCCATGCCCAACGGAGCCGCGGGGCTGCTGGCGCGGATGACCGACCCATGGACCTGGGGAGTGACGCAGGATCTGCTGTATTACCTGTTGCTCGACCCCACGGCGCCGGCGCCTGCCGATCCTCGTCCCACGTTCCCCGCCGTTTTCTATGACGCTCCGGCGGGCCGCATCGTCGCCCATAGCGATTGGACTCCCACGGGAACCATGTTCGACTACCGCGCCAGTTGGATCTCCATCAACCACCAGGACGGAAACGGAGGCCAGTTCGAGCTGTTCCGCAATGGCGAATGGCTCACCAAGGAGATGAGCAACTACGATAACGGCGGCGGCGGCAACGGCGCGACCGTGACCTATCACAACACTCTGGGATTGCAAAACTGGTGCCCGGCCTGCGCCACCATTGCCTGGCAGGGAACCGACGCTCCCGCGTGGACCAACGGCAGCCAGTGGATGGAAGGCGAAAACGCCGGCGACCCCACCACCACAATGAGCACGGGCCCTGGTTACGTCTATGCCACCAGCAATCTGACCAACCTCTACAACCGACCCGATTTCTGGACGCCCGCCGATGCCGTCGCCGATATCACCCAGGCGACCCGCTCCATCGTTTGGCTGAACGACGATTACATCGTAGTCTACGATCGCGCGACCTCCGCGCACAATGGATTCAAGCGCTTCAATCTGAGCCTGGTCACGAACCCCGTCGTCTCAGCCAACACCGCAACCGAGATTCTCCCGAGCGGCCAACAGCTCTTCATCCAGACCCTGCTGCCCCTGAATCCGTCGCTCACCAGCTTTAACGGAGCGGCGAACCTGAACCCCATAGCGGATTTGGAACCGAGCCAGTACATCTATCAGGTTCAGGATCCGGCCTTGCCTCTCGACACACGCTTCCTGCACGTATTGCAGGGCGCCAACCCGGGCGCGCCCATGGCTGTTGCGGCTCACCTGCAGAGCAGCGCCGGAACCGCATTCGATGGCGCCCGGTTCGGCGCCAGCGAAGTCTGGTTCCCAGTGACCGCCGGCGCCGTCTTCGCCGGTACCACCCTCCCCGCGCCGGCGGGTGTTCAGAGCGTATTGATCGCGGGCCTCGCGCCCAACACCGGATACAGCGTGAGCATTCAGGCCGTCGCTACCGGCAACACAATCGGCGTTTCTCCCGGCGGATCGAACATCACCGATGCCGGAGGAGTGCTGCAACTCTCGTTCTGAACCAGCCGAGCCAGGAATCACGCGAGCCGTGGGCACAAGGTCGCCTCCGTAGCGTCGGCGATCTTTGTCGCCGGTGTTCTTGGTTGCGCCCTCCGGGCGGCCAAAGTTGCCAGAAAGGGATAGTGTGGCGCGCCAGTGTTCAGCCGCGAACCCGCTGGGCGAACCACTCAAAGCAGGCTTCGAGCGTCACGCTGCCTTCGGCGTCAAGCAAGCGAACGCGCACTTCGATGGCGGCGCGGCCCCGCCGGGAGAGCGTATCCAGGAAACGCTCCGCCTCTTCCGCGGCAGCCTCCGCCTGGGCGGTCAATTCGCCAGTCGCCGGTCTCCGGAATTTGACGTCGGCGTGGCGAACCACCGCTAGATTGCCGGCGGCCTCAGCGCCGAAGCGGCTGAGCAGCCACTGCCCGCTAGCCGCCTCAGCGAGCGCGAACTGAGCGCTGGCATGGATCGTCCCTAGATGATTCTGGTGATTGGGGTCCGCGGGGAGGGTGAGAATTGCTCCATCGGCGCGCAGGCCAAGGAAGCGATTGAAGGGAATCGCGCTGACATCCACGTTGGTCTCCGTTACGTACGTGCATCCGAATCCCGCGTTCGATGGCGCGACGGCACACCGCGCGGAAGCCGCCCGCGTGACGCATAAATCAGATGCAGTCCTGCTGGCGGAGGCAATGGCTTGGCTTCTCCTGCCCGGCGCATTCAAAACCGCCACCCGGCCCGCACTCGGCCCTAACCGACGTGTCCCAGTACATCACGGCCTAGCACCGGTCCGCGCGAATTTCGTCCAGAATCTGCCCGGCGCTCATCTCAGGGACCGCGCTAGCAGCGATCGATTTCTGAAAGGCTTTCAGTTCTCTGGCCCATTGGCGCCCCTGGACGGCCCCGGACGCAGGCGCAACCCTTGTCAAGCGGGCTTTGATCTTGCCGCGAACCGTGATAAGGACATCTTCGCCGCTGTTGGCAGCTTCTACTAATTCTGAAAGCCTGGCTTTGCTCTCGCGTAGGCTCCTGACCATGGAACCATTGTAGTTTCAAACACCAGGCCGTGGAATTTATTGCGACGAACCAATCATTTGCGTAATGTATAAACAGCGAGGAGCGACGGGGAACAATCGGCCTATGGGGCCGGGGCACTGGATCTGTTCATGGCAGCCTACCTACCCTCTTGCGACGCCTTTGTGACAAACGATCCGGGTCAACATGCCGCCCTGCGGCTGGTTGCGGAGCGAGCAGGGTTGTCGACCGGTATATTGACCTATAGCAAATGGAGACAAAAGCTGCTGCTGGCCTAAAAGCCCGCTGGCACAGGGATAAATCGCTAAGCTATTGATTCTATTATGGTGGAGGCGGGGGGAGTTGAACGAAATACAGGTATTGAAAGCAAGCAAGTTGCTGATTCCGTTCGCCCGCCGTTACCGCCTTTGCTAGCGTTCCCAGCCTTGTGGGATCAATTTGGATCAGTGCGGCGTGCGGGGAAAGGCAGGAGGCCTGCCGCTCTTGCCCATTTCTGCGAGAATGCTTACATGCTGCGAGTTCCGATTACGAAGTGCCCAACCTTGACCTGCCCGAGTACTGAGGTTGAGGCAGTGAGTATCGGCCCGCCAGAAACGGTACCCGGAGAGCCGGACCTCATGCAGTACCAGTATGACGGCCAATGCCCCCTCTGCCATGTGCCCTTGTTCGGCTGTTTTTGGGTGAGACGCGATCAATCGACGGCGGAGGAAAAGCCGAAGGCATAAGCCCGGCCACGAGGTTACTCAGGAGGCAGGGGATTCCAGGCGGTGCTTCATGTCCGTGTCGCAAGACAAAGTCGATAATCTCGGGACGTTCACTCAGCGCGTCGGCGAAATTCGCCAATGCTGGGGCTTGGCCAAGCACAAGGAGCTTTGGTTTCGTGGCGAAAGCAAAGACTACGGCGAGACGCTCCTTCGCCCCGAGCTTTATCGGGCCGCGAGCGATGGTGTGTGCCTGAAGCCTTGTTGGAAACTCTTGAAGATCGAAAACGATCTCTATGACGAATTCCGGCGCAACGCCGTCGTGCGCTCAGATGAAAAGACATCAGAGGAGGATTGGGATTGGGACTCATACTTTCTGATGCAGCATCACAACGGCCCAACGCGCCTGCTCGACTGGTCAGACGGCGCGCTCATGGCCTTGCACTTTGCGCTGCGTAACAAGGCGGACGACGCCCACGACGCTCGTGTTTACGTGCTCGAAGCCTACAGGTTTAATGAACAACTCAGGCAACTCCCCGACATCAAAGTGCTCCAGCAGGAATGGAAATCCTTCGTAGCGAAGCATCCGTCTTGGGATCTGGAAGATGATGATTGGGAAGACGCCTATCTGCCTGCCGACGAAGAAGTACTCGCGGAGATGAACATACCGCGACCGCCCCTGGCGTTGGATTTCCCGCTCATCACGAAGCGTATCGCTGCACAGCGTAGCCGCTTCGTCGTATTCGGTACGGAGCCTAATTGGCTCGCCGACGAATTCAAGAAAGCCGACTCCAATATAAGGGTGATCACCGTTGCAGCTACCGCGCGTGCAAAGATGAGGCAGGAGTTGCGCGACTGCGGGATAACCGAATCCGTCATTTATCCCGACCTCGATGGCTTGGGGCGCGAGATGCGACAACTCTGGGAGGACAGACGCGCTGCACCAGAGGAGAACGTCTGATCGTTCGTGGGATCAACTTGGATCAGCCTGGGACGATTCTTGGCAGCAGCGCTCCGTAAGTTGTTGATTCTATTTTGGTGGAGGCGGGGGGAGTTGAACCCCCGTCCGAGAAAGCCCGTCATGAAGAGAACTACGTGCGTATCCGGCTCAAAGGTTTCGCGTCAGCGCTTCAGAACCGGCGAGCGCGGCACCACGCTAGTCCGATTGGATTTCAGCCGCCGGCTCCGGACCGAAGCCTTTGGCCAATCCCGCAAAATGACGCTCACTCACCGCCGCGCGGGCTCAGCGGCTGGAGCGGCTCCCTAATTAATTAGGCAGCGTATGCAAACTGCGTGTTGTTGGCAGTTATGTTTTCCGATCGTTTTACGGGAGCTCGGAACCCGGCACGCCTCCCCACCACGATTCGATCCCGTCGAATCCGTTGCGCCCCCACAATTGCTGAGCCTCAAATGGCAGGTCTGACACTTTTATTCTACCACCGGGGCTATAATTTCAATATGCGTATCTGGAAAGTGGCGGCACTACTACTGGCGGGGACGCTTGCCCTTCTTGCCGACGACCCGACCGTCAAGCTCCGGATTGTGGTGAAAACCGTGGGCGGCCATCCCATCGACCGCGCCGAGGTGGTGGTTCGCTGGCACGCCGACCCGAAGCATCCCCAGGCGCGCTACGGCCGCGCCGTCAACACTACCTGGGAACTCCGCACCAACCAGGAAGGCGAAGCCAACGTCCCCGAAATCCCGCAAGGCGAAATCCTGATTCAGATCAACGCCAAGGGCTATCAGACTTACGGCAAGACCTACGACGTCGAGGAAGCGGAGAAAACCATCGAAATCCCGCTCAACCCGCCACAGCAGCAGTATTCGGCGCACTAGCCGAGGTCACGCCGCCCGGCGGCGCTGGTGTGCGACCCTGCGCCGGCGGACGCACTCGCCAGTCGCTCCCAGCCCCAGCAATCCCGCGCACAGGATCAGCGACGCCGGTTCCGGCGCGTCCGGCGGATCGGCTATCTGAGCAGCGGAATCCACGTCACCGTTGGAATCGAGGATGGAGAACCCGGATACCGCCAACGTGGCGCTAACGCCCGCCGAACCGTTGTCGCCTGCCTCGGCGTTCAAGCTGAGGTCTTCACTGAAGCTGAACGGCACCCCAAAAGTGAACGGAATCGTGACGTATTCAGAGGGACCATAGCTCTGCGGGTACGGGTAGAACGCCAAAGAACAGTCCTCATCGTTGCCGCATAACCAAGTGTCGTCGGTGAAGGTGGTCGAGGTACCTTCGCTGCCAAAGGTTGCGCTCGCCGTGGCGCCCGTCCAAATCCCCTGCTCTCCGCCTTGGCCGGTCAGCGAAAAGTCGACAATCAGGTCGCCCGAGCCGGTACCTCCGGTGACGAGCAGGTTTTCCGTGAAAGATGCATCCACCGAACCTGTGCCTATGTCGCTGAGGAGGGGGCTCCAAACGGCCTCAACGTCGGCGCTGGCTTGGATGACGGGAAACAAGGAACCGATACCGGCCTGAACCGAATAAATATTGCCAGTCGCCGTGGAATTGAGCAGCCAAGGAGTGCCGCCGCAGGTGGACGTGGCCGTGGCGGAACTTGTGCCCGTATTCGATTGGGACGTGCTGCAATTAATCGGCTGAATCGACGTGGCGCCCAAATAGGCCGTCGTATCCACCGTAATGGCGCCGGCATAGCCCGTCCCGATTACTCCCGACGCCAGTAAGAGCGCCGAGCCGAAACGCGCACACACGGACATTTCAGGCTCCTCAACATGAGTGTACGCCCGTCCCGGTTATTCAGCGCCCCCAAAATATACGGCCAGTACCCCAAACAGTACTAAGTAATTTGGGGAACGATGGCGACCGGATCCCAGTTTTTCTACGCCTTAGCCAAAAATTGCCCGATCGAGCGCGTCGCCTGCCGGATGCGCTGTTCGTTCTCCACCAGGGCGAACCTGACGTAGCCTTCCCCCAGCGGGCCAAACCCGATGCCCGGAGAAACCGCCACCTGCGCCTTTTCCAGAACCAGCTTTGAGAATTCCAGCGAGCCCATGGCGCGGAAGCGTTCCGGAATCGGCGCCCAAAGAAACATGGAGCCGCGCGGCTTTTCCACCGGCCAACCGGCCTGCGTCAGGCCTTTCACCAGCACGTCTCGGCGCTTCTGATACATGCACCGGATCTTCTGGGTGTCCTCTTCGCACTCGCGCAACGCGATGATGGAAGCGATCTGAATCGGCTGGAATACGCCGTAGTCGAGGTAACTCTTAATCCGCGCCAGCGCCGCAATCATGCGCGGATTGCCCAGGCAGAACCCCACCCGCCAGCCTGCCATGTTGTAGCTCTTCGACATGGAGAAAATCTCGACAGCCACATCCTTGGCGCCCTCGACCTGCAGAATGCTGGGCGGCTGGTACCCGTCGAAACCCAGGTCGGCGTAGGCGAAATCGTGAACGATCATGGTGCCGTGATGGTGCGCCAGGCGCACGATCTCCTGCATAAAGTCCATCTCCACGCATACCGTCGTCGGGTTGTGGGGGAAGCTGATGAGGATCAGCTTGGGCTTTTGCAGCGCGGTCCGGTAGACGGTCTCGAGCGCATCGAGGAAGGTAGCCGGGTCGGGCATCGGCAGCACGTAGGCCTGCCCCTCGGCCATCAGCACGCCGTACTGGTGAATCGGGTAGGCGGGATTCGGGGACACCACCGAATCGCCCGGTCCGATGGTGGCGAACAACAGGTGGGCCAGCGCGTCCTTGGCGCCGATGGTGACGATGGCTTCCTTCTCGGCATCGAGCGCAACCCCGTACTTGTTCTGGTACCGCAGCACAATCTCTTCCCGCAGCCGCGGAATCCCCCGCGATTGCGAATACCGGTGATTGCGCGGATTGCGCGCGGCCTCAATGAGCTTGTTGACCACGACTTTGGGCGTAGCGCCGTCCGGATTCCCCATCCCCAGATCGATCACGTCGATCTGCGCGGCCCGTGCCTTTGCCCGCATCTCGTTGATGACGGCGAACACGTACGGCGGCAGTTTCTGAATCCGATAAAATGGCTGGGAAAAATCGGGCATTGAAGCCATTGTAGCGAGTTGCTGCCGCAAAACGTCACCGGCCAAGTGGTTCTTACTTGTCAGCCATTTGGCGTTCTCGCGTCATGCGCTCGCGGAGGATTTCGTTGATCCGGCTCAGGTGCCCCTCGCCCTGCGATTTGAGCCAGTCGAGAACTTCGTTGTCTATCCGGAGCGAGATCTGCGTCTTCACCGGGCGGTAATACTTGCCGATCGCGGCATTGTTCCAGTACTCAGGAGGCAACTGCGGCGCTTCCCGATCGCCGTCGAGCTCACGATCCCGCTTCCCGTACGCCAACCTTGTTTCCTTGCTGATGCGGAGCCGCTTAACGGAATTGGTCCTGGTAGATGCTTTCTTCATAGTCAACTGCCTTTCGTGCCGAGATCAGGTGGATCGCTTCGACATCCGGTTCGCTGTGGTCGACAAACACGACGAGAAGCAAGCCCAGATTTCCCGTCATTCCGATGATCTGATAGCGCTGTTCGCCCTCAGCTTCTACGAAGTAGTTCTCCGCCGCCACATGATTCGGATCCCCAAAGACTTCCTTCGCTGTCTCAAAAGAGATTCCGTGAACCCGTAGGTTCTTTTCGGCCTTCGCCGGATCCCACGTGAATCTCACTTCCATATAACGTTATTGTATAACGCTGGAATGTGTGCGCCTTCCCGCCGGCGACTTTTCCCTAACGCGCCATAAGACAGCCGATCGCGTCGCCGCGTACTCCGACGGTCAGCACCGCGTCTTTTTGCCTCACAACGAGCAGGAACTCGTTCTCGATCGGGTCAAATGCCAAAAGTGCTCCCTTGAGGTCATCGGCGACGACAACGCACTTCCGCAATATCGCTGGATCGGCTGCGATCTGCTCGTGCGTATCACGGAGTTCCACATCAGCCCAATACGGGAGAATAAGAGCGGCACGCAGATCGGCGAGTTGGGCCTCGACTGTATCGTCGGACCAAGCGGCCCCGACAGCGTTGGCGGAAGCGCTGTATCGGTAATTCTCAATATCCTTCTCGACGCAGCGTCGAAGAGCTTCCAAGTCCATGGCAGCGTCCGTACCCTTCATCATGGAAAACGGCCTCTTGAACCAGAGTGCTGATTTTGGGGAAAAGAGGGGATAGGAGCGTTCTCCAATCAGAACCCTTCGAAACTATGTCCCGCGGGGCGGCGGGAGTGGCCTCAACGTGGTAGGCCGGGACTCAGTCCCCGAGTTCCCGCATGAGGTCCTCAAGTGAAATGGTCCCTTTCTCTTTCGCCTCTTTCAGCGCGGCGCGGGCGTCTTCGGGGTCGATTCGATCCATTTCCTCCTTGGCCAGGCGCTCCAGCAGGCGGAGATCTTCGATCGGGATGATGGCGGCCAAGTCCTTCCCCCGGCGGGAGACAATCGTCCGCTCGTTTCCGTAGGCGGCGCGGTTTACGATTTCGGGAAACTCTTCTCGCGATTTCGAGACGTTGAGGCGTGCCATAGTGATGTACCGTTCGTACAAATTGTACGAGTCCGCTACCAGCATCGGACACGAATACCAGACGTTGCAAGGAACTGAGAAAACAAATTGAGCATCGCAGCTATTGCACAGCGATGGTGACACCGGAAGGGCCGCTCGAGGAACCAACCGTCAGCACCACCGGCACGGAAGGGCCCGGCGCGACTGCCGGCGGCACAATCGCAATAAGCTTGAACAAGCCGGCGACCTGTCCTGGCACAGGCGCCACACTCTGAACGACCGCGGCGGTGCTTCCAATTTTGACGGAGACGCCGAGAACCGGCTGGCTTGGTTGGCCCTGCGAGATCTGCCCTGTGATGCCATCTGGCACCGTCTGGCCGGCGCCGGTCGCGAACAGGCTAATGGCCGAGCCGCGTGCCGCGGGGTTCGCCGCGCTATTCGTAGAGGTGTCCGAATTGTACGCAGAGGCTTGGCCGTGGCCGGTGGCGTCGGCGGTGAACACCGCGGGAGCGGACGCGGCCACGGGCGCGCCGGTGGTGAATCGCATTCCGTTTATCTCGACGGCGATTTCGACCGACGTTTTGCCGGCTACTTCATACGGGACGACGGTATTGACCTGTGTCAAGCCGGCGAGGCTGGTAGCAACGTTGCCGGCGGCGTCCAGTTGATACGAAGCCGGCGACTGGGGTCCAAGTTCCAGCCCCAAAAGTGAAACCATTTCGCCAGGGGCAATGGCGCCAACAGTCTGCGATGCTGCATTGACGATGGAGGCTACCAGAGGCGAGCCCGGCTGTAGAGAGACCGGCTGCTTGAGTGTGACGTTGAAGGTTACGGGGACGGTAATGGCCACCGGTGAATCGGGCGGGGCGTGAATTTGCACCGAGCCGTAGTAGGCTCCGGGCGGCAGGTTGGTGGCATCGGCGGCAATCATGAGAAATCCGGATGCGACGGACCACGCCGGGTAGGGGCTGTATGTCAACCAGTTGTTGCCATCATTGGTAGTTGCCGACGCGGTTAGGACTCGTAACAAAATAACATTTCCATATTTAAGTGTTTTGGCGTATCCTAGAGAGGATGGTAGATCTCACCGGAATCACGCGGCGCTTTACGGTAGTACGTGGGATTCTGGATGAGCGCTCGCGA
>Ga0182016_10000936_pt1 | contig 35911 bp, 22 predicted proteins | sample 712S2MmetaG_FD_120491 | JGI IMG/M metagenome (GOLD analysis project Ga0182016, IMG submission 120491) | Permafrost microbial communities from Stordalen Mire, Sweden - 712S2M metaG | ecosystem: Environmental > Terrestrial > Soil > Wetlands > Permafrost | place: Sweden: Stordalen | collected...
AGACGCTGAGACGCTGAGGAAGACAAAGACCAAGTCAAAACCGGAGAGCGCTGAGGTCGCAGAGGCCGCGGAGGACTGGGCTTTCGCAGTGGGCCGTCGGCGCCGGCACTGCCGATTTTCAGAGAAGTCTGTCGCGCCGCGACGATTGTCCCGACCGAAGCCCTAGGACGCTGAGATCTAACCATCTTATCCCTCTGCGCCCTCTGCCATCTCAGCGCTCTCCGGTTTTGACTTGGTTATCTCAGCGTCTCGGCGTCTCAGCGGTGAAAAGAAACTCTCCTGACACCACGCTGTCAGGAGGCCTGCCATAGACTCGCAGCATGACACCTCAACCTCAACAACAGCAACGCGATAGCCGCGTTGTCTGGTTCGAAATCCCGGCTGCCGACCTGGATCGTGCCTGCCGGTTCTACGAAACGGTCCTCGCCACCAGCTTGAACCGCGGACAATTCGGCCCTGAAACGCTCGCCGTCTTCCCCTATGAGAAGCCGGCGGTGAGCGGCTGCCTTTGCCAAATGCAGGGGCACCAGCCCGGCACGAGCGGAACCGTGGTGTATCTCAATGCCGACCCCGACCTCGACGCCGCGCTGGCCCGTGTAGAGCCGGCCGGCGGAAAAGTAGTCGTGCCCAAGACGGCGCTGCCGCCCGGTATGGGACACTACGCGCGCATTCAGGACACGGAGGGCAACCTGGTCGGCCTGCACGCGATAAGCTGACAATGTGCGGCGCGCCGACCGTCTGTTCCAAATCGTCCAGCACCTGCGTGGGCGGCGACTCACCACCGCCGCCCAACTGGCTCGCTGGCTGCAGGTTTCCGAACGGACGGTCTACCGCGATGTGCGCGACCTCTCGCTCTCCGGCGTGCCGGTCGAGGGCGAAGCAGGGGTCGGCTACCGCTTGAGCAAAGGGTTCGACCTGCCGCCCATCATGTTCACCTTCGATGAAGTGGAAGCCATGGTCACCGGCGCCCGCATGGTGGAAGCCTGGGGCGGCCCGACATTGGCCACGCACGCTCGTTCGGCACTGTCCAAGATCGCACTGGCGCTGCCGCCGGCCCGGCGTGAGGAACTCGAGCGAAGCAGGCTGTTTGCGCCTGGATTTCATATCAAGCCCGAGGCCGCCGCCACTCTCGAGGCCGCCCGCCAGGCGATTCTGCAACGCCGCAAGCTTCGCGTCGAATACGTCGATTCCGCCGAGCGTGCCTCGCTGCGCACCATCCGGCCGATGGCCGTATATTTCTGGGGCACCACTTGGACGCTGGCGGCGTGGTGCGAATCGCGCAATGACTTCCGGAATTTCCGGCTGGATCGCATGGGCGCCGTCGAGATGCTGGACGAGGACTTTGAAGAGACGCCGGGGCGAACGCTGGAAGATTTCGTGAAGATGATGCGCGCGCGAGGGCTGAACCGCTAGTTTGGACAAGCTGAAGCATGTCCCACAGCGCCCCACGTTATAATCGAGATCGAATGGACGTCTACGAGGAACTGGTGCGGCTCCGCAACCTGGGGCAGCGGTGTGCGCTGGCGACCATCGTGGAAGTCCGCGGCTCCATTCCCAGCTATGAAAGCGCCAAACTGCTGGTACGAGAGGATGGCTCGATTGTCGGCACCATTGGCGGCGGGTGTGTGGAGGCCGAAGTCTGGAACGCCGCCCGCGAAGCGATGCAGACCGAACAGCCCCGCCGGCTGACCTTCAATTTGGGCCAGGATGCCGCTTACGATAACGGCCTCATCTGCGGCGGACAGCTCGACGTCTTCGTGGAGCCCGTTTTGCCCATCCCGCACGCCTTTATTTTCGGCGGCGGCCACATTTCGAAGAGCCTTTCCAAAGTGGCCACGCTCGCCGGATTCGCCACCGTAATAGTGGACAATCGCGAGAGCTTCGCCAATGCCGAACGCTTCCCGGAAGCGGTCGCCGTGCATGCCGCCGAGTACGAGGAAATCTTCCCGCAACTGGCCATCAACGAGACCAGCTACGTCATCATCGTCACCCGCGGGCACCGCGACGATATGCGCGTCCTCAAGCTGGCGCTGGCTACTCCCGCGCGATACCTGGCGATGATCGGCAGCAAACGCAAAGTGCTGAACGTCATCCGCGAGCTGGAGAAGGAAGGCGTGGACCGCGTCGCGTTCGAGAAAATTCATGCGCCCATGGGGCTGGATATTGGCGCCATTTCGCCGGAAGAGATCGCTATCTCCGTCACGGCGGAGATGATCGCCGTCCGCCGCGGCGCCACCTCCAATTGGCGGGCACTTTCCATGTCGGTATTCGCCGGCGGGCAAATACCGGCCGTGCTCAGCAAGTGAGCAGCGCGGGTCTCATTCTGGCGGCTGGAGAATCGCGGCGCATGGGGACTCCCAAGGCGCTGCTTCAATACGGCGAAGACACTTTCCTGGATACCTTGACGGCGCTGTTCGGCCAGTGCTGTCCGACGGTGATCGTGGTGCTGGGAGCCCACGCCGCCCAGATCCGCGCCGCCTCCACCCGGCCGGCGACATTCGCCCTGAATCCCGACTACGCGCTCGGCATGACCACTTCCCTGCAGTGTGGATTGCGCGCCGTTCCCCCGGATGCCGATGGCGTTCTTTTCACCCTGGTGGACCATCCGGCGGCCTCGCCCGCAACTATCGGCGCGCTGCTCGCTCCCCTGCTCGGTCCCCTGCTCGCCCCCGGGGACCCGTCTCGCAGGCCACTGGTGCGCGTCCCGCGGTACCGTGCGAAGCGCGGCCATCCCATCTGGTTTTCGCGCGAGCTCATTCCCGAATTCCTGGCGCTGCCCTCCGACGGCCCGGCGCGCGATGTGGTGGCGCGCCACGTGGACCGCACCGAATACCTGGATGTCGACGACCCCGGCATCGTGGCCGATATCGACAGCCCCGAAGATTATCGCGCCCTAATCGGAGCCGGCGCATGAAAATCCCCGTTGGCCCAATCGTGAAAGGCGTGGGCGCCGCCGCCGGGGTCTGGCTCGTGGTGGGACTTGGCGCCCCTTACGTCAATGCCAATCCTTACGCCGACCGGCTCCGCGGATCGCTTTCGCGCGCGCTGGGACGCCAGGTGGATTTCCGCAGCACGGTAAAATTCAGCCTTTTTAAAGGGCCCGGCTTTACGGTCGAGGACGTCGTGATCCACGAAGACCCTTCGATCGGCGCCGAGCCTATCGCCTACATGGACAGCCTCGATATCCGGCCGAGCATCTGGTCGCTTCTGGGCGGCCGATTCGTCGTCGATTCCATCGGGCTGGAAGGCGCGCACATCAATCTCACCAAGTCCGACTCCGGCAACTGGAACTTTCTGTCCTTCGTCAACCGCTCGGTAATGAGCGCGGCGCCGGCCATCCATGTGCGCGATAGCCGCATCAATTTCAAATTCGGCGATACCAAATCGACGTTTTATCTACTGGATACCGATCTCGATATCGCTCCTCCGGGCCCTGGCGGCAACGGCTGGAAGGTATCCTTGACCGGCAAACCGGCGCACACCGATCGTCCGGCGCAAGGGCTCGGACTGTTCACCCTCAAGGGCCGCTGGTTTGTGGCGCCCGAGCGCGTAGACCTCGATCTACAGCTGGACCATTGCGGCCTGGGCGAGATCAGCGTGCTGCTGCAAGGCTGGCGCGGCACCGTGCACGGCGCCATTTCGTCGCGATTGCATCTGGGCGGCCCGATCGCCAATATCGGAATCGTCGGCCGCGTGGAAATCACCGACGTGCACCGCTGGGATCTCATGCCGGTACAGGGACGCGGCTGGCCGTTCGATGTTCACGGAAGTCTGGACCTGGTGCGCCAGACTATCGAGCTGGAATCCAATTCGGTTCACAATACGCCGCTGCCGCTCGCCGTCCAATTTCAGGCCAGCGACTATCTGACCCAGCCTCGCTGGAAAATCGCTACCGCGTGGAACGACTTCTCGGTGGCGCCGCTTCTAGACCTGGCGCGGCACCTGGGCGCGCAGTTTCCGCCCAACCTGACTGTTGCCGGCGTGCTGAACGGTGCGGTGGGGTACGCCAATGGCAACTTAGAGGGACAACTCGCCATCCGCGACGGCTCCATTACCATTCCCAATTCGCCCGCGATGAGCTTCGATCAGGCTGCCGTGGTCTTCGACAGCAGCCATATACGCCTCTCGCCCACTACGGTTCACACTCCCGATCGGGACGAGGCGCAGGTGGAGGCCGACTATGCGGTGGGCGACAATACCTTCGATCTCGCTATTTCCACCGACGGCATGAAGGTGGAATCGTTGCGCGCGCAGGCGGCGCTGGCAGCCGTGCCGCTGCTGGAACAGGTGCGCTCGGGACAGTGGAGCGGCGAACTGCATTACCACTATGGTGTCGATCTCAGCGGATGGAGCGGCCGCCTGGCGATCGACGACGCCGACATCCCCGTACCGGGATTGGCCGATCCGCTGCATCTCACTTCGGCGAACGCCCAGATTGAGGGAGCCCGCGTGGTGCTCGACCACATTCAGGCGCAAGTGGGGACGAATGCCTTCGCGGGGTCGTACACGTACGAGCCGGGAGCGGCGCGTCCGCATCGTGTGCGTCTGCGGGCGGCGAAGCTGGATGCGGCGGACCTGGAGGCCGAGTGGTTGCCCACGCTGCGGCGCGATCGCGGCCTGCTGGCGCGCGCTTTGGGCCGTTCCAGCCTGCCGGATTGGCTGAAGCAGCGCGATGTGGACGGCACGGTCCAGGTGGATGACCTCGCGATGGCCGGCGCGCACCTGGCGAATGTACGGGCGCACGTTCTGTGGGACGTCGCGCGCGTGCAGTTCGACGATTTACAGGCTAAGTTAGACAAGGCGGCGATATCCGGCGCGCTGGTGGTGAATCTGCGCGGCACGCGTCCGATCTACCGGCTCGACGCCAAGGTGAAAGGGCTCGCCTGGCAGGCGGGTAAGTTGGACGGCCAGGGAGTGATCGAGACGTCGGGCACCGGGCTGCAACTGGTCACTAACTTGACGGCCGATGGCACGTTTACCGGCAGCGGGTTCGATTTCGGCGGTCTCACCGGCCGCGCGGTCTCCGGGAATTACAGTCTGGCGTGGGGGCTCACGGCGCCCCGCCTGCGGCTGACCGCACTCAATCTGCGCAGCGACGACGATACTTATACGGGGCGGGGCGCTACTCAGGATGACGGCCGGTTAGTTGTCCTGCTGAGCGACGGTTCCAAGGAACTGCGCGTCAGCGGTCCGTGGGATAAGTTGAGGCTGGAAGAGGCGAAATGAGGTCCGATCGGACAAGCTGAAGCATGTCCCACGTGGGGCATGCTTCAGCTTGCCCAGGCGAGTGGAACTCGCCTTACTTACTTGCCGGCGGCGAAAGCTTCAGACTCACCTGGCCATCCGCTCCGAAGTAGAGTAATTCAAAATCGGCGTGCTTGTCGCTGGAAGCCTTGGGAAAGAAGACATAGCCAGCGACGGCCCGCCTCGTCTTGATATCGGGTAGAGACTTGTCCTCGATCAGCTGCTCCAGCTTGTCGTTAGGAGTAGATTGGCCAGACCGGGGAGGCGGAGCCGGGGCGGGAGAGTTCGTCACGGTAGCGCTGGTACCGGTATAGACGCCATGCTGTCCGTTGGAACCCTGATACACGCCGATGGTATCCGACGTATAGACATGCACTTTTTGGGGAACGCTGGCATTATCGGGCGACCGCGACGGATGCATGTCGGTAGCGACCATGTGGGGCGTGGCCGCCCGCGTGACGCTCGAGTCTTTACCTTGCCGCAGCTTGAAATCGTCCGGGGAAATCTCAGCCTCGGTATCGCCGGCCGGGAACATGCCCACCTCGAAAACCGCATAGCCGCGCTTATCGAGGTCTTCTCCGAAGATCTTCTTCACTTGGGCGGGAGTAACATAGGCAGCGCCGATGGCGATCTTACCGGACACGTCATGGGCCGTGTAATCCTCGGCGGCGCCGCGCGCAGGAATGCCATCGCCTGCGAAGGCGAGAGTCAATGTGAGGAGGAGACAGAAGAGCCCGAGGCGAAATTTCATGCGGACCTCCGGTAACAATATTACATCACTGGTCTTAATACGCAGCATCTTAAGGGCGCGTTACACTGGAGCGGTGCTTCTGCTAACGGGACCTGCGGGCTCCGGTAAGACCCCTTTTGTTCTCAACCGGTTGCGGCAAGCATTGCGCTCCGGGAAGCAATCCGTCCGCCTCCTGGTCCCGACCGCCACGCTGGCGCAGCACCTGCAAAATCAAATTGCCCGCGATGGGTTCGTTTTTCATCGCAATCTGATCCAAACGCTATCGGACTTCGTGGACCCTTGGGCGGGCGAACTTCCGCAAGCGCCCGATGCGGTGGTCTATCTGCTGGTGGAAGATGCCGCCAGGCGCGCCGGCCGTCCGGAATTTGCGCGCGTGGCCGATACGCCGGGATTTTACGCGTCGCTCACTGCGGCGATCAACGAGTTCGCCTCGGCCGGCTGCGACAGCGCGCAACTCGCGCTACACCTGCCCGACGCCCCGCTGGCAGACGCGTTTCTGGCAGTGTACAAGGAGCTGGATCGCCTCCTGCAGGAGCGCGGCCTCTCGCTGCGGGCACGACGACTGGAGTGCGCGGCGGAGCGAATCGCACGCGATGGCGCCGGCGGTATCGGCACGATTTGGATGGACGGCTTCCACGCGCTGCCCGATCCGGAACTGCGTGTCATCGAGGCGCTAGGCCGGCAAGCCGATGTCACGCTGACGCTCGACGAACGCGACCTCACCGGTTGGCTGCGTGCCCGTTTGGAAGCGATCGGTTTCCGCCTGGAGTTGCTGCCGCGGGTGCGCGCCACTCCCGCCATCGCCCTTGTGCGGGCACCCAATATGGAGCGCGAGGCCGACGAGATCGCGCGCCAAATTGTCGAGCAGGCCGCGGCCGGACGCCCGTTTCGCGAGATCGCCATCATCGTCCGCTCGCGCGATCCGTACGTGCGGCTGCTACGGTCGACGCTGGCGCGTTTCGGCATTCCGGCGCGGTTCTATTTCGATGAGAAGCTCGACCAACATGCCGCCATCCGCTTCATCACTTCCGCGGTGGACGCCATGCTCGGTGGCTGGGATTATGCGGCGACCCTGGCGGCGCTGCGCCTGGCACCGCGCTTCGCCGATTCGAACGCGCTCGACCGCTTCGATTTCGCCGTTCGCGAGCAGATTCCCAATGCCAGCCTGGGAGGACTGAAAGCGCTAGCCGAAGGTCCCGGTGCGGAAGCGCTCGAGCATAAACTGGATTCCCTCGGCGAGATCGAGGAGTGGCGCCAGTTCGAGCTCACGCCGAAGAACTGGGCGGCGCGGCTGCGGCTGCTGCGAAATCTGTTCCGCCCGGCGCGGCCCGATCCCGCGGTCCGCCAGGGCTGGCACTTGTGGCGGAGCCAGGCCGCGGCATTAGATCTTTTCGACCAGGCGTTGGACGAGGCGGCCGTCGCGCTGGACCAGCGGCACGGGATGCCGCTCGATGCATTCTGGCGCGCCGTGAAGGCCATCCTTCGGCTGAAGCCCCTGCGATTTGAGGACGGACGGCGGAACGTGGTCCACGTGCTCAGCGCTCACGAGGCGCGGCAGTGGGTGCTGCCGGTAGTATTCGTCTGCGGTCTGGTGGAAAAATCCTTTCCGAAAGTTCACCGGCAGGACCTTTTCTTTCCCGATGGCGCCCGCACCCGCCTGAACGCGGCAGGCATTCGTGTCCGCACCGCCGCGGAAATGGAGCGCGAAGAACGCCGCCTGTTCGATTCAGCGCTCACGCGAGCCACCATGGCGGTAACGCTTTCCTATCCCGAGAGCGACGCTCGCGGCGAGCGCAATCTGCGCTCCGCATATCTGGAAGATTGCATCGTGGAGGAGCGGAAATCGCGCCTCGTACGTCCCCGGCCGCGGGGGTCGGCGGGCGCGCCGGCGGCGGGTATTCGCGCGCCTGGCCTGCTGGCGTTCGTCGGGCAGAAGACCTCCAGGGTGTCGCCGACATCGCTGGAGGCTTACCTGCAATGTCCCTTCCAGTATTTCGGCAGCCGGCTCTTGCGCCTCCAGCCGGCGCCTCCGCGGCCGGAAGAGCGCCTCGATTTTCTGACGCAGGGCAACATCGTGCATGAAGTACTGGCGCAGTGGTATGCGCAGCGGCAGGACATCGCCGCGCTCTTCGAAGAAGTCTTCGAGCGCACCCTCGCGGACAAGCAGATTCCCGCCGGGTATCATACCGAGCGCCTGCGCAATGGCATGCTGGACGACCTCATCGCCTTCACGCGCGCCGAACGGTTTCCGCCCGGCGAATTCCGATCGCGCATGGAGGAGAAATTCGAATTCGCCCTCGACAATACGCTCACCATTGCGGGCAAAATCGACCGCCTCGATGTCGCGGTCGACGACACCGCCTACGTCGTCGATTACAAGTACAGTAACGCGCAGAATACCAAGGGCCGCCGCGACAATAAGAATCTCTTGCAGGCGCCGCTCTACCTCCTGGCGGTGGAAAAGTTCTTCGGCCTCAAGGCCGCCGGCATGTACTATATCGGACTGAAGGGCGGCGTCGAGCCTGCCGGCTGGGAGGCGGGCGAACTCCAGCCCGATTGGCTCCAGGAAGCGCGCACGCGCACGCTCACCATCGTCGAACAGATCCGGGCCGGCCATATGGACGTCAACCCTTCGGACCGCGACAAGTGCCGCTTCTGCGACTGCGCCGATGTGTGCCGCATCGAAATGGCGCAGCCGCAAGCTGCCGTGGAGGGTGTGTGAAAGAGGTGCAATACACGCCCGCGCAGCTGGCTGCCATTGACATAGCCAATTGCGATCGGGACGCGTGCGTGGTGGCCGGTCCGGGGTCGGGGAAGACCACCGTTCTGGTGGAATATTTTCGCAGGCTGGTGGCGGGCGGCGCGGATCCGCTGCGCATTCTGGCCATCACCTTCACCGAAAAAGCCGCCGGCAATATGCGGACGCGCCTGGCCGCGGCATTCCGCGAAGATGCCGCCATTCGCGCGCGATTGGAGCGCGCCTGGGTCTCGACGGTGCACGGATTTTGCGCCCGCCTGCTGCGGGAAAACGCAGTCTTCGCCGGTATCGACCCGGAATTCGCGGTGGCCGACGAGCGCGAGAGCTGGCGCCTCCAGCAGGACTCCATCGCCGATGCATTGAGCGGCATGCTGGCCGATCGTCCCGGCCCCATGCGCAAGCTGATTCGCGGCCTCTCGTCGTACGAATTCGAAGAGGCGGTGCTCTCGGCGTACGATGCCATGCGCGGCGCGGGAGTGCGCGTGGAGGAACTCGCCGGGCTCCCGGCTCCGGCTGGCTCCTCGGTCGCCGATATCGGCGCCACACTCCGTGCCCTCCGCCGCGAAACGCTCAGCACCTGGAATTTTCGGCAACGCGCGCAATTGGAAATCGCGATCGATGGAGCGGAGCCCATCGTGACGGCCCTCGGACCGCAGCGCGCTCTCGAAGCGATCGAGACCTTCGAGTGCAATCTCAACAAGTGCAAACGCGGCAACAATGCGTACAACCTGCTACAGCGCTTGAAAGACCAGATTAAAGAGGTTCAGTACGCGCTGATCACGGAGTACTACACGGCGGAGCGCGAGACGCTGCTCGAAGTCCTCCACCGCTTCGACCGCACCTATCGCGAACGCAAGCGCGCCGCCGGAGTGCTCGATTTTTCCGACCTGGAGGAGTTCACCGTTCGCCTGCTCGATGAGCACTCCGATACTCGCGAGCGCGTGCGCTCGCAGTTCGACCACATCCTGATGGACGAGTTTCAGGACACCAACGGCCAGCAAGCCAGGCTCATGCAGTTGGTGCGCTCACGTGACAACTTCTACGCCGTGGGCGACATTAACCAATCGATCTTCGGCTTCCGGCACGCCGAGCCCGAGGGCTTCGCACGCTACCAGGACGAAGTCGCCGCAAACCGCGGCCGCCTGGTGGAGTTGACCGATAATTTCCGTAGCCGCGCACAGGTGCTGAGCGCGGTGGAGAGCATCGGCAACGGAGCGGATGGGATTGTCGACCGGCCGCTGGTCGCCCGGCGCGCGTTCGACAAGCCTCGCGAGGTTTGCGTCGAAGTGGCCAGCGCCGCCGACCTGGCGATTGAAGCTCGCTGGGTGGCGCGGCGCATTGTGGAACTGGCTGCGGAAGGTTTCGACATGCGCGATTTCGCCGTCCTGGTGCGCAATACCGAAGTCGTCCCCGAATTCACGGCGGCGTTCGACGATGCGGCCATTCCGTACGTGGTGAATCGCGGCAAGGGATTCTACGAGACGCGTGAAGTCAACGACCTGGCGCACCTGCTGCGCATCGTCGCTAATCCGCGCGACGAGATCAGCCTGGCGGCGGTGCTGCGGTCGCCGCTGGTGGGCGTGTCGGACGAAGCGCTGCTGGGGCTAAAGACGTTGGGAGACAATATCGGCGCGCAGTTAATGCGCCTCGCGCCCGAAATCGCGGCGGATTTCGACCCGGACGACCGCCGCAAACTGCTCGAATTTCGCGATCGCCTGCGTGCCTGGCGCGTCCGCCGCGAATACGTCACTTTCGACCGGCTCCTGATGGAGGCGATGGACGATTGCGGCTACCGTCCGGAAGCCGGCGCGCGCGGAGCGGCCAACATCGAGAAATTCCTGGCGCAGGCGCGCGAGGCCTCGCTCCGCAAGTCGCTCGACCAGTTCGTGGACGAAATCTCGCGCGTGCGGGCGTCCAATCCGCGCGAGCCGGACGCCCCCGTGGACGACGTCGCCAACGCCGTGAAGGTGATGACCGTGCATTCCGCCAAGGGGCTGGAATTCCCGGTGGTTTTCGTCGCGGCGCTGCACAAAGGAGTGGAATCGAGCCCTCCTGTGATCGCTTTCTCCCGGAGGCATGGATTGGGTGCACGCTGGCGCAATCCCGCCAAATGCGAACGCGAAGACAAGGACGATCTTTTCCAGCACGCGCTGCGCGAGGAGTGGAAGAAGCGCGAGCAGCAGGAAAGCGATCGCCTGCTCTACGTGGCGATGACCCGCGCCGAGGAGCACCTGGTGCTCAGTTTTTCGGGCCGCAAGAACTGGGCGAGGGAGGTTGCCGATCGGCTCCAGCTCACGCTGGATGCTCCGGGCGACCGGACGGTCACACAGACTGCCCCGGACGGCAAGCCGTGGAACCTGCGCGTCGCGGTCGCCGCGGACGCGCCGGAGCTGCTGAAATGGGGGGGCCAGCCCGACGAACCGGCGGTCCCCGAAGAACAACTGCTCGACCCGCCCGCGCTAGCCGGCCAGCAGGACACCAACGCCACCGTAACCGCGCTGGCGAAATTCGCCATTTGCCCGCGCGAGTACTTCCTGCGCCAATATGTGGGATTCGAAGGCCGGCCGCGCAAACTCCTCGATCCCGATGCCGATTTGCCGGCGAGCGAGCTCGGCACCCAGGTGCACGCGCTGCTGGCCGGAATTCCTCTGGCGGATCCCGATTCCGAGGCAGTGCGCCTCGCGGGAATTTTCAATCAAAGCCCGCTCGCGCGGCGTATCGCGAAGGCCTCAAGAGTGGAGCGCGAGTTCGATTTCCTGATGTCGGTGGAGGACCTCGTGATCCGCGGGCAGGTGGATTTGTGGTTCCAGGAAGGCGGCGAACTGGCGATCGTCGACTATAAGACGGACGATGTCACCGCGGCGCAAGCTCACCAGCGCGCCCAGGAGTACGCTCCGCAGCTGCGGCTCTACGCCATGGCGGTGGAGCGGGTCGCCGGCCGTGCGGTGGATCGCGCCTGGCTGTATTTCCTGCGGCCAAACGTCCCGGTGGAAGTGAATCTCGCGCCTTCGCTGCTCGATTCGCCCGAACAGCTGGTGCGCGACTTTCAGGAAGCGCAGTCCAAAGGCGAGTTCCCCTTGAACGAAGGGGAACGGTGCCAGCGGTGCGCTTTTTACAAGGATCTGTGTCCCGCGAAGTGAAGGTGGAGCGGACGCCCACGTCCCGCTCTTGTCACGGCGAAATCAAGCTACTGCCGCTACCGACGAGTTCGGGCTCGGCAGGAGTGCCGAGCCGGCAGGCTGAAGCCCGCGCCACGTCGTATGGCGAGTTATTTCCGGCCGCCCATTGGGGCAGCGACGGCGGCTTTCTTTTCCATCTGAAAGAGCTGTTGGAATTGCGCCTCGGGCAACGTGATGGTGACGTTCACCGTCGTGCCCGTGGCGTTGATGGAAAACGCCTGCGCGAGGTTGGCCATTTGCGGATTCTTCTGCGACTGCATCTGCATCAGGTTCACAAAGAACTGCAGCGTGTTGCCGAGTTGGGTGGCGTCCGCGGCGTTATCCGCCTGGATGGCGGCCGTTCCGACCACCGAAGCGCCGAATTTCACGCCGCCTGCCATTTGCTGCACCTGCTGCATGACCCCGGCCATCGGGTTCGCCATGGGGCCGCCGCCAGAGGTTCCGGTCGTCGTAGTTCCCGCCGGAGCCAGTCCCGCCAGAGGCACGGTGGTGACCACCCACGCATCTTCGGCGCCGCTCCACTTGCTCACCTGAGTGAGGACATCCGAAGGCAGCGAGGGCGCGGAGCCCTGGCGGTCGATGGCCGCCTTGACGCTGGCGATATCGCCCGCGGCCACGCGCGCGGTACTGATGAACGCGATACCCGCCTGTTGGTCGGGAGATTCGATGATAGTGACGCCGTTGTAGATTTCGGTCAACGCGCCTTTGGTGGCGGCCAGAGCCGCCAGCGTCGGGTCGAACGTGCCGCGTGCCAGCACCAGGCCGTTGGCCTTGCCGCCAACTCCCGAGGGCGTGGCCACCAGCACTTCGTCCACATCGCGGGTGGGGTCGAAGCCGGTGAAGGCGATCAACTGCTGCAGGTCCGTGTTGTTGGTCTGCAACTGGGCCAGCACGTAGCGTCCGAACGGCGAAGCCTTGGCGGAATCCACGTTGACCCCGGCGACGACCTTGGCGTCGGGCATCACCATGCTGAGCAACTGGGAATCGGCGGCGTTGGCGGCAATTACGCCGGCGAAAGCGGTAAACAGGGTCGCAGTGGTAAGAGTTCGTGCGTTCATACTAGTCAGGACGGCCCCCTTTCCTCATTATTAGCACCCCGGTCAGGCCGGGATGGGCACCTGCTCCACCACCTCGATGCCGAAACCCTCCAGCGCCACGATTTTGCGGGGATGGTTGGTGAGCAGGCGGATGGTGTGTAGCCCCAGGTCGGAGAGAATCTGGGCTCCCAGACCGTGCTCATGCTGTAACTGCCGCTGCCCGGCGGCTTCCTTATAATGCATGAAATCGCGCGTGTGGTCGATGCGCAGGCCGGTACCGGTACCGTGCAGGTAAACCAGCACGCCGGCGCCCTCCTCGGCGATGCGGCGCAGGGAACGGTCTACGAGGCGATGGCAATCGCAGTCCTTCGAGCCGAAAACGTCGCCGTAGAGGCAGCGCGAATGCATGCGGACCAGCACGCGTTCCGCGCCGGCGACCTCGCCGCGCACCAGCACCATGTGGTATTCGGGATTGAGATCGCTGGCATAAGTGATGGTGCGAAACTCGCCGGCGTCATTGTGGAGGGTGCCTTCGGCCACGCGGCGGATGAATTTTTCGTGCTTCATGCGGTAGCGGATGATCTCCGCGACGGAGATCATCTTGAGGCCGTGGCGGGTGCAGAACTCGATCAGCTGCGGCACGCGCGCCATGGTGCCATCATCGTTCATGACCTCGCAGATGACGCCGGCGGGAGCCAATCCCGCCATTCGCGCGAGGTCCACGGAAGCCTCGGTCTGCCCGGCGCGCACCAACACGCCGCCTTCGCGGGCGCGCAGCGGGAAAACGTGGCCCGGGCGGGCGAGATCGGACGCCAGGGAGTTCGGGTCGATCGCGGTCAGGACAGTGCGTGTGCGGTCGGCCGCGGAAATTCCGGTGGTAACGCCCTCACGGGCGTCGATGGCCTCGGTGAAGGCGGTGCCGAACGTCGACGTGTTGTGCGGACTCATGAGCGGGAGACGCAAGTAGTCGCAGCGCTCGGGCGTGAGGGCAAGGCAGATGAGTCCCCGGCCGTGGGTGGCCATGAAATTGATGATCTCGGGAGTGACTTTTTCGGCCGCGATCGTCAGATCGCCTTCATTTTCGCGGTCCTCATCGTCGACTACGATGAGGATGCGGCCGGCGCGAATCTCTTCCACGGCTTCCGGTACCGAGACGAAGGGCATGATTTATTGTATCGGGGGCCACATGCGGAGATGGGGGTCCCTACGCCGATGCAGAAATCAGTTGCAGGCCGTTTAGATGCCGATAGTCGCTGGGATTGTTGGTCACCAAAGGGGCGGACAATACCAGGGCGGCCGCCGCAATCCATGCATCGGCCGTCCCCATTTGCCGACCCTTTCGCATGCTCTCGTTCCGAACCTCGGCCCAAGTTGCACCAAGCACGCTGTCCGAATGCAGAACGGAGAAGTCGTCCAGGTACGCCCCCAGCAGAGCGCACTTCCGCTCGCCCCAGTTGGCGCCCAATGCGCCCTGGCGCATCTCGGCGACAGTCATGAAGCAGACCACCAGCTCAAACCCGCGCACGATGTTTACATATTGCGGAGCGAATACGGGGTGCCATTTGAAAACAAAGCTGGCAACGTCTGTATCGACCACTCGAAGTTGCCTCAGGAGGACTGGTCAATACGGCGCTGCTCATAGATGTGGCGTACGAAGGCTTCAGACTCCTCCGCTGGCGCAGGATCGATGTGGCCTAGAAGCCGATCGAGATCGAACGGGCCGTTCCGGGTCAGATTGGGCGGAGGCTTGACAGGCTGGGACGGTACCCGATCCATGCGAACGCTATTTTAGCGCCTCTCAAGACCGAGCAGTAGTGATGCGCCCCCGCCCGCTAGAATGAAAGATGGTGTCCGCCCCTTACCGTTCCTACGTCCTTGTCTCCCGCGAGCAGATCGCCCGCAACTACCGCGCCGTACGAGCTGTGGTCGGTCCGAGCGTGGAAGTCGCCGCCGTCGTGAAGGCCGACGCTTATGGCCATGGCGCGCTGGAAGTCTCGCGGGTCGTCACCGCCGAAGGAGCGAAGTGGCTCGCCGTAAGTTCGGTGGAAGAGGGTATCACGCTCCGCCGCAGCGGAATCGCGGCGCGAATTCTGGTGATGGGCGGATTCCTTCCCCATGAGGCCGAGGCGCTCACGGAATTCGACCTCACACCCGCCGTCCATTCACTCGAACAGATCGCGCAGGTGGACCGGCACTCGGAAAGCACCGGCAAGACCACCCGCTACCACCTCAAGATCGATTCCGGCATGGGCCGCCTGGGCACGCGCGCTTCCGCCGAGGAGATCCTGGCGGCGCTCGCGAACGCTCCGCACGCCCATCTCGAAGGACTGATGACGCACTTCGCATCGGCCGCCGACTACACCAAATCGCAAACCGGCGAGCAGCTGGCGTACTTCGACAAGGTGAGTGCGTGCCTGCGGCAGTCGGGGGTGAATCCGGGCTACCTGCACACCTCGAGCACCATCGCCGTGGGTTACGGCCGCAAGGCGGGCTGGCACGAAATGGTGCGCGCCGGCCACGCGCTCTACGGCTACGTTTCGCCGGCGCGCGGCGACGCTCCGCCGCAACTGCTGGAGGTGAAGCCCGCGCTTACCTGGAAAGCCAAGCTGATGGCTGTCAAGGATCTGCCGGAGGGAGCGCTGGTGGGCTATGGCGGCACCTTCCGGACGCCGCGCCCCATGCGCATCGGCGTGCTCGGCGCGGGATATGCCGACGGCATTTTCCATCGCCTCTCCAATCGCGGCAAAGTGATTGCCGACGGCCAAATCACCTCCATCCTGGGCACCATCTCGATGGACCTCACCACCATCGACCTCAGCCATACCGACAGGCTTGCGCCCGGCGACGACGTGACGCTCCTCGGTACCGAAGGCGACGCCCGCCTCGAGGCGCCGGAGATCGCGCGCGTGGCGGGAACCATCTCCTATAACATCCTCTGCAGCATCAGCGCCCGCGTGAAGCGGGTCTACGTGTAGGAATGACACCGGGACTTCCGCATCTCCGCAAACGTCTTGGCGAACGATGGCTGGCGTGCGCCTGCGTCTTCGCGATGATCGTACTGACCGAGGCGGTGTATCTCCGGCCGTCCATATTGAGCGGCAAAATGGCCATGGCCGGCAGCGACTACTTGCAGTTGCACAAGGCGCGCATGGCGTTTGCGGTGGAAGGATTATTCGGCCCGCGGCACAACTTGCCCGCCTGGTACCCGCACGAGCTTCTAGGGTCGCCCTTCGCCGCCAATATCCAAAGCTTCCCCTGGATTCCCACCCGCCTGCTCCTCCTCCTGCTGTTTACTCCCGAGAGCGCGTACGCCCCGGGCGTGCTGCTGGCGGCGTTGCTAGCCGCGGTCTTCGCGTATCTGTTCTGCCGGCGGGCCGGCCTCTCGGAGGTCGCCGCCGCCGCCTCGGGTTGGACCTTCGCCTGTGCCGGATTCTTCGCCTCGCGCGTCATGGCCGGACATCTGCCGCTCCTCGAGGCCTACCCCGCGCTTCCCCTGCTTCTCTGGTTGGCCGATCGCGCGCTCGACCCCGCCCGTGCCGCACGCCATCGATGGGACGTCGGCTGGCTGGCCGTGATGACTACCTGCACCGTTCTAGCCGGCCATCCGCAGATTCCCGCCTACGCGGTAGGCGCCGCAATCCTATACGTGATTTGGCGGGGTCGAGGATGGCTGCGCGCGCGACTCGCCGGCGCTATCGGGCTGGGCGCCGGCATGGGGCTTGCCGCCTGGTGGCCCATGCTCCTGCTCATTCAGAAGAGCACGCGCATCCTCGACCTGAATGCGCCCGACAACGATATCGTATTCCCGTACCGGCGCGTTCTGGCGTTGTTCGTTCCCGGAATCGACGGCTGGCCGGCAGGTTTCGGCCGCGAGATCTTCCACGGATACCCCAACGGGTCGTATTTGTTCGACACCGCGTCGTACATCGGCCTCGCGCCCATCGTCGCGGCGGCGGCCCTGCTGACCCTCTGCTTGGTGCGCAAGCGCACGCCGGAGGGGCGATTTCTGTTCCTCGCCTTGCTGGGAACGGCCGCCTTTCTCGGGGCGTTGCCACTGGTGGACTTCCTGCGCCATATTTCATCGGCGGTGATCCTGCGAAGTCCGGCGCGCTTGTTCTACCTCACTACGTTCTCGCTGGCGGTCGCGCTCGGGGCCGGGGTGGATGCCGTCCTCGCGCTCAAAGCGCGAACCAAACTGGCCTATGCGGCGGTGGCCGTTGCGTTGGGGCTGCACGGCTTCGATCTGACCGGGTTTTCGCACCAGTTCGTCATTCCGATCCCGCGCGAGGACGCCCTGGGATTGCAGGATCAGACTCTGGGGAAAGCGGTCCACGACGGCAGGCTGGCCACGGACTTCATTATCTGGTCTTCGCGGCGGCGCTTCGACGACATCGGGACTTTCGACTCGCTGATCCTCGCCAAGCCTTATCGCGCCATCCTCGATCTCAGCCGAGCTCCCCTGGGCACCAACCTGCAGATCGTCAACGGCGCGGCTCTACCGCTGCCCGCCCTGCAAGCGGGAGCCGCCGTCCTGGTGCTGACCCCGCGCACTCGCCCCGATCTCCCGTTCCTGGCCAAACGCAACGACCTGAACATCTATAGCGTGCCCGATCCGGCGCCGCGCGCCAGCTTCTACGGTCCGCAATCCATCAAGTTCCTGCCGGAGGACACCATCCCCGAAGCTCTGCGTTCGCACGTCTTTGAAACGGATTTGATTCTCCTCCCGACGGAGGGCCGGACAGCCCTCGGTCCGGCAGCCAGATCGGGCAGCACCGGGACCGTGACCTATCGGCGGCCGTCGAGCGACGAAATCCTGCTCGATGTTTCGTCTTCCGGCGCGGGTTTTGCCAACGTAGTTGAGTCCTACGATCCTGGCTGGTCTGCCGAGGTGGACGGCCAGTCTGTGCCAATCTTCGCGGCGAACGGCTTCAGCCTGGCGGCGCCGGTGTCGGCAGGCACGCACACTCTTCGTTTTGCCTATCGGACCCCGGGGCGGGCTACCGGCGTGGCGCTTTCCTTCCTCGCCGCAGGTTTGCTCGCCTGCCTGGTCTGGTTCGCACGATACAATCCGCAAATTGCCGCGGCGCCTAAGGCTCGACGCCGGCGCAGGTGAGGTTGTGGGACATGCTTCATTCAGCTTGTCCAAGTGATCGCTTGACATCGCACTGAAGGGAGCGCACACTGACCTATAGGTGGACTATGGGAAGAACCGAGATACCGCCCGGCACCCTTTACATGCTGATCCTCAGAAGCCTCGCGCGATTGGGGCCGATGCATGGCTATGGCATCGCGCAGCACATCCAGCAGCAGTCGGAAGATGTCCTGCAGGTGGAAGAAGGATCGCTCTACCCGGCGCTGCAACGCATGCTGATTAAAGGGTGGGTAGTGGCCGAGTGGGGTCAATCGGAAAATAACCGGCGCGCGCGGTATTACCACATGACCGCCGCCGGGAAGAAGCAACTGACCGCCGAAATCAGCGAGTTCGAACGCGTGATGGCGGCCATTGGAAGGGTTATACAACCAGCCTGAAACGAAATGACGTATGGGGCCACGGCGGCCCTTCTGGTGGCGGTCGGGACAGCCGCGGCATACTTGCCGGCGCGTCGCGCGTCGCGGATCGACCCGATGTCCGCCTTGCGTTCCGAGTAAGCACCCCGTTGACGTGGTGCACGATTAGGGCTACTATTCGTGTGGGAAGGGATTTCCAAGTCAGAAATCCCCCAGACGAGAGGTTAGCCATGTTAGCTACCGCAACAGTTGAAAAGAACGCATACGACGTCGCATTGGAAAATTTCGATCTGGCGGCAAACGCGCTGGATCTTGACGAGAGCCTCCGGGTAAGGATCAAGTACCCGGAGCGCATCCTCACAGTAAGTATTCCGGTCCGTATGGATAACGGTCGGACTGTTCGTTTCGAAGGCCACCGCGTGCAGCACAGCACGCAGCGCGGTCCGGCCAAGGGAGGCATCCGCTATCACCCCAATGTCACGCTCGATGAGGTGAAGGCGCTGGCCACGTGGATGACGTGGAAGTGCGCCGTGGTGAACATCCCTTACGGTGGCGGCAAGGGCGGCGTCACCTGCAATCCGAAAGAGATGTCGATGGGCGAACTGGAGCGCATGACCCGCCGTTACGCCAGCGCCATCCTGCCGATCATCGGACCGGAAAAAGACATCCCCGCGCCGGACGTCTATACCACGCCGCAAATCATGGCCTGGATCATGGATACCTACAGCATGAACATGGGGTATCCGGTGACCGGCGTGGTAACGGGTAAACCGATCGGACTGGGCGGATCGCTGGGGCGCAATGAGGCGACCGCGCGCGGCTGTTTTTATACGACTCGCGGCAGCATGGAACACCTCAACATCCCGCTGGCGAATGCGCGCGTGGTGGTGCAGGGGTTCGGCAACGCCGGCTCGATCGCGGCCACGCTGTTCCACGAGGCGGGCGCCAAGGTGATCGGCTGCAGCGACACCAAAGGCTGCATCTTCAACGCTGCCGGGCTGGATATTCCGGCGGTGGTGAAATTCAAGGCCGACACCGGATCGGTGGCCGGATTCCCGGGCGCCGACCGCATTCGCCCCGATGAACTCCTGGCGCTCAGGTGCGAGGTGCTGATTCCGGCGGCGCTGGAAAACGCAATTACGGAAGAGAATGCCCACGCGGTTCACGCCCGCATCGTGGCGGAAGCGGCCAACGGCCCGGTGACTCCGGAAGCTGATCGCATTTTCGACCAGATGGGCGTATTTCTGATTCCGGACATCCTGTGCAACGCCGGCGGCGTGACAGTTTCGTACTTCGAATGGGTGCAGGACGAAAATCACCTGTTCTGGGACGAGAACGACGTCAACGCCAAGCTGGAAAAGATCATGGTGCGTTCGTTCAACGACGTGCTGAAGATCCACGGCGATAAGAAGGTCAACATGCGGCTCGCGGCGAACATGCTGGGAGTGAGCAGAGTGGCGGAAGCTTGCAGGCTTCGCGGGCTCTATCCATGATGCGGTAGCGATCTGGTGCAGTTTCGAAGGCCCGGGGCGAAAGCCTCGGGCCTTTTATTTTGCCCTTTGTATCGTGTTCAAATAAGGAGGAACGAAAATCCCATGCCATTTCGAGGGGTAGACTATTTTTGCGTCGATTCGCTCTTCAGCGAGGAGGAATTGATGGTGCGGCAGACCGCGCGGCGGTTTGCCGAAGAGCGGGTCGCCCCGCTGATTCGCGATTGCTTCCGCGACGCGCGTTTTCCCGCCGAATTGATTCCGGAGTTGGCCGAACTCGGATTCCTGGGAGCCAACCTGGAAGGCTACGGCTGCGCCGGCATGAGCAACGTGGAGTATGGGCTGGTCATGCAGGAGATCGAGCGCGTCGATTCCGGCCTGCGCAGCTTCGTTTCCGTGCAGGGCGCGCTGGTGATGTACCCCATCCTTACTTATGGGTCGGAAGAGCAGAAGCAGAGATGGCTCCCGCTCCTGCAGAGCGGGAAGGCGGTCGGATGTTTCGGGCTCACCGAGCCCGATTTCGGCTCGAACCCGGCGGGTATGCGCGCCACCGCCCGCCGGGATGGCGCGGATTGGGTGCTGAACGGCGAGAAGACCTGGATCACCAATGGTTCCGCGGCCGATATCGCAGTCGTATGGGCACGCGGTGAAGACGGCGCGGTGTACGGCTATCTGGTCGAGCGCGGAACTCCGGGGTACACGACGTCCGATATCCACGGTAAATGGTCGATGCGCGCGTCGGTGACCTCGAGCCTGGCGTTAGCCGATTGCCGCGTGAAAGAGTCCGACCGTTTGCCGGGCGCTGCGGGAATGAAAGGTCCGCTTTCGTGCCTTTCGCAGGCGCGTTTCGGCATCGGATGGGGCGTCATCGGCGCCGCCATGGATTGCTACGAGACGGCCCGCCAGTACACCATCCTGCGCAAGCAGTTCGACGGCCGGCCGATCGCTTCGCATCAGCTGGTGCAGGAAAAGCTGGCCTGGATGATCACCGAAATCACCAAAGCTCAATTGCTGGCGGTGCAGGCCGGACGCCTGAAAGACCGCGGCAAGATCGAGCCGGCCCACATTTCCATGCTCAAGCGCAATAATGCGGCCATGGCGCTGGATTGCGCCCGCCTCAGCCGCGACCTGCTGGGCGCCAACGGAATCACCGACGAATATCCCATCATGCGTCACCTGTGCAACCTGGAAACCGTCAAGACATACGAAGGCACCGATCATATTCATGCGCTGGTCATCGGAGAGCGGGTAACGGGAATCGCGGCGTATAAATAGGGCCGGAATTTCAGAATGTTTTTTTACGCTCTTACCACGGTAGTCAGCGCTTTTCTGCTGTTCCAGGTGGAACCTGTAATTGCCAAGATCATTCTGCCGTGGTTCGGCGGATCGGCAGCCGTTTGGACAGTGTGCCTGTTGTTCTTCCAGGTGGTTCTACTGTTGGGATATGCGTACGCCCACGCGGTGATTCGCTATCTTAAGCCGCGGGCCCAGACGATCGTGCATGGCGTGCTCCTGGCGGCCAGTCTCGGCGTTCTGCCGATCTACCCGAGCTTGCTGTTGAAACCGGCGGCCGCGGCGGACCCGACCTGGGGCATCCTGAGCGTGCTTGGGTTGACCATCGGGATGCCGTATTTTCTGCTCTCTTCCACGGGTCCGCTGCTGCAGGCCTGGTACGCCCGCGAGCATAAGGGCGCGCTACCGTACCGGCTTTATGCGCTCTCCAATGCCGGGTCGATGTTCGCCCTGCTCAGCTATCCGGTATTAATCGAGCCCAGGCTGACCGCGCACCAGCAGGCCGGCACCTGGTCCATCGCCTACGGAGTGTTTGTGCTGTTGTGCGCGTTCATGGCATTCCGGGCGCGCAATTTTGCGCCGCTGGGAGCAGCGGTGGGCGAGCCCCCGAAGAGGCCGCAGCCGCGGCAATACGTGATGTGGCTGCTGCTGCCCTTCACCGCTTCGGTGCTGCTGCTGGCTATCACCAATCACATTTCGCAGAACGTGGCCGCCATTCCGTTTCTCTGGATTCTGCCGCTCAGCCTGTATCTGCTCAGTTTCATCCTGTGCTTTGAAAGCAGCGGATGGTACCGGCGCAATCCGTACCTGCAACTGGTGGCCGTCGCTCTCGGGGGGATGGCTTACGGCATCGGCGTCGACAGTGCGGGAAATATGCCGATCTGGTGGATGCTGGTGCTCTACGGATTGGGCCTGTTCACCTGCTGCATGGTATGCCACGGCGAACTGGCGCGCCTCAAGCCCGATCCGAAATACCTCACGCACTTCTACCTGACCATCGCGGCGGGCGGCGCGTTGGGCGGAATCTTCGTAGGCCTCATCGCACCGCACATTTTCCAGAGTTTTTATGAGTTGCAGCTGGGCCTGGTGCTGTGCGCGGTCCTGATCCTGTTCGCGCTCAGCCTGGATCCCGAGACCGTCCAGTGGTTCCGAGGCTGGCGAACCGTCCTGCCGCTCGCCGGCGCGGCCGCCACCGTGTATATGGTGGTCTACATGGGCCAGAATGTCCGCATACAGGCGATTGACTCACGGGTGCTGGTGCGGAACTTTTACGGAGCGCTGCGCGTGCGCGACAACGGACCCGACAACGAGCTCAACACTGTACGAACCCTCACCAACGGCACCATCAACCATGGCGAAGAGTACGTGAACGTCGCCAAACGCCGCCTGCCCACCACCTATTACGGGCCGAATACGGGAGTGGGTATCGCCATCCGTGAGAAGCAGAAAAGGGGCGCCATTCGGGTGGGGGTTGTCGGGCTGGGGACGGGAACGATGGCGGCATATGGACGATTGGGAGATTATTACCGCTATTACGAAATTAATCCGCTGGTCCCGCCGATTACAAAGGGACAATTCTACTTCGTCCCGTATTGCCCGGCGAAATTGGAAATCGCCATGGGCGATGCGCGCCTAAGTCTGGAGCGGGAAGCGCCGGAGAATTTCGACCTTTTAGTAGTGGACGCCTTCTCGAGCGATGCCATTCCGGTCCACCTGCTGACGGAGGAGGCGATGGCGTTGTTTTTTCGCCATCTGCGGCCCGATGGCGTGCTGGCGGTCCATATCTCCAATCGATACCTGGACCTGCAGCCGGTGGTGGAGGGCGAGGCGTCGGTTCTGGGCAAGCTGACCCGCACCATCGATACCGAAGACGACCCTGCGGTCGACGTTTTCTCTTCTACCTGGGTGCTGGTTTATGGGCCGGACAGCGGCTTCGATCCGCCGGAATTCTTCAATTCGGCGGATATCAAATCGCGGCGGAAAGTCCGGCTGTGGACGGACGATTATAGCAATCTGTTTCAGATTGTGAAGAGTCGGTGGTAAGATGTTTATGTCCGCGTCCATATCCCAGTTTTTTGGTAAACAGAGCAAGAGGTCTGTTATCATCGAGACTGTCGAGGAAAATCATGGACGCTGCACAAACGAATTTTAAGAAGATTGTTTTCTTTCTTGCGACCGCGCTGTTGTTGATCGCGCCTTTCCAAGCCTCCGCTCAGACATTGGCGGTGAGTAACACGGCCATCGTCATCGGCAGTTCTGCCTGCAATAATTCCCAGACCGTCACGGTCGCGAGCGCCAGCACCGTCCAATTTACCGTTGCCATCAATTACGGCTCCGGCAATCTTTACGGCAACTGGCTTTATGCCAACTTTGGCACCAACGCTACCGACTTCGGCTCGACATCCACCAGCTCTCCGATCACCGCGCAGACTGGGCCGAGCGGTGTGCAACTCACCATCGGACTGAACTTCGGGTTAGGCACGGCGACTCCGGTGGCGGGCGTTGTGCTCACTCCGGCAGGGGGAAGTCCGCAAACGATCACGGTCAACTACACGCAAAATACCAGTTGCGGCGGGAACACCGGGTCGGTCACTAACGGGTTCTTCAGCGTCACTCCGGGTAACATCGCGATCTCCAACAGCCAGCCATCGCAAACCGTGACCATCCAGGACAACATCGGAACCGGGTTCACCTTTACGCCGACGGCATCGCCGGCCAATAGCTGGTTGTCCGTAAACGCCAGCTCGACGACTGTTTCGGGCAACGGTTCGACGGCCATAACGGTAAGCGGTAACGCCAATCAGACCAATGGCGTGGGAATCTATAACGGAATCCTCACCATTACCCCGAACGCATCGGGGGTGGGCCCGGCGTTGAACATTCCGGTGGTTTTCACCGTTTCCAATAGCGGCGGTGGCGGCAACACAACGGGGGGAACGCTGACCGTGAATAACACCACCAGCAATACCGCCATTGTCAGCATCGCTTTCGTCGAACCGAACTTTCCGGGCAGCCAGAACGTGAACCTGGTGGATACGGCTTCCAATGCTACCAGTTATTCCTGGTCGACGAGCACCAACAGCGGCGGGAACTGGCTCCTGGCGAACAATGCTTTCAGTGGCGCAACTCCCCAAAACCTGGCTGCCGTCTATGGCGCCTACATCCCGATCTCACTCAACCCGGCGGTAGCCGGTAACCTTCCCAGCGGAGCTTATTCGGGTGCGGTGGTAGTCACCTCAATCAGCGGTTCAAGCGCCACCATCGACGTCAATCTCTACATCAGCGCCGGGGTGGCGAACGGGGTCACGGTGACCGCGCAAGGGCAATCGGCATCGGGGGCGATTTATGCGTTCCCCAACGAAGCGGCGAACACCTCCTTTGTGCAGGAGGAAATCTTCACGGTATCGGCCGCATCGGGCTACAGCCTGGGTAGTCCCAATCTGGCGGTCCAGGGCGGGAATTTTACCTTGGAGAGCCTGACCGTCAACGGCAACACGCTGACTTTCACGGTAACGTCAAGCTCAAGCGGTTTGATCGCGGGGCTCTATACCGCCACCATTACCGTGCCGAGCAGCTACAGCAATACCAGCGCCAACACGGTGATTACCGTGGTGCAACCGGTCGGGCAATCGGGCAGCACCGCGACCGGCGGAAACACCACCACCACCACGGTACAGCCCACTGCGCTGACATTCCAGGAACAGTATGCCACCTCCTTCTGGACCGGCGGGCAGGAGAAGCAAGCGGTCACGATTACGGGCGCTCAGGGCGGCCAATGGAGCGCGACGGTGGTCTATGGCGCCGGCGCTTCCAGCTGGTTGACCTTCGATTCGGCGAATTCCGGAACCTTTGGAAACGGTCCGGCAACGCTGCTGGTCGATCTGTTCAATGCCAGCAGTCTGAACCCATCGACCACACCGTACCAAGCCGAAATCGACATTACCAGCCCGAGCGGCCTTGACCAGATAGCCGTGAGTCTCCTGGTGACGCCGTCGAATACCCCGGTGCTGCTGGGCATACCCGCCTCGACTACGTTCTCGATCACTTCCGGCGCCAACACCAGTAGCCAGACCGCCACGATCGTGGGGAGCGATAACACGGCGTCCACGACCAGCCCACCGATCGTTGCGGGCGCGCCTACCGCCACCTGGCTTTCGGCCACCGCCAACGGCAACACCTTGACCTTAAGCATCAATAACACCGCCGAGACAACCGGCGTATATTCGGCCACCGTACCGATAACTGCCAGCGCTTATTCGAACGCAATCGATTATCCGGTGGTTCTGATTGTGAATGGCGGCGGCGGCGGCCAGACCGGCGGCACGGGTCCGCTGACTTTGAGCAGCACGGCGCTCAGTTACACCAACGTCACGGCATCGATTACGCAGGATCTCAACATAACCGCCAGCACGTCCACGACGTTTACGTTGACTTCTTCGCAGACGAATTGCAACACGGCGAGCTGGCTGACAGTGACCAGCGGCACCTATGTCGCCAATGGGACCGCCACATCGATACCGGTGACCGTGAAGCCGGCGGGTATCGCCAACGGCACTACCTGCAACGGCGTGATCACCTTGGTTTCCACCTCCGGTAACACCGGGACCCAGACGGTGAGCGTCTCGATGACCGTGGCCAGTTCGTCCGGCAGCGGTAACGTCACCGTGACCCCGACGACGATGACGTTCGCGTACACCCAGGGGCAGTCGGTGCCCGCGGCACAAACCGCGACCGTGGCCAACGTTACCGCTGGGACGGCCTCGATCACATTCAACGTGAGTACTACTGAAAACAACGGTAATTCGGTGACCTGGCTGAGCGCCAACGTCACCTCGGCGTCCACGCCCTATAACAATCTGTCGATCAGCGTGGCTCCCGGCAATCTTCCGGCCGCAACATACACGGGCACGGTCACGATCACTCCGAATGGCGGCAGCGCGCAAACGATCGGCGTGACCATGACCGTCAACGCCAATGTCACGGTTACAGCCACGCCGACCACCGTCAACTTGACCTATACGGCGGGCGGCACCGCGCCGACCGCTACCATCCAAGTGTCGGGCGGAGGAGCTACGGCAGCCTTCACTGCGACAGCCTCGAGCACCGGCGGCTGGCTGCAGGTGACTCCCACCTCGGGAACTACGCCTAACACAGGGACTTCCAACTTGACCGTCTCTACAGTTGCCTCGGCGCTCAGTTCGCTGCTGCCCAGCGCTACGCCTTATACGGGCACAATCACAATCCAGGGGACCAGCCCGGCGACGGGGACCACGATTGTCAATGTAAGTCTCACTGTTTCGGCTCCCCTCCCGGTAATTTCGGGCGTGACGAACGCCGCCAGCGGCGCAACCGGTTCGGTTTCTCCCGGCGAGCTGATTTCCATTTTTGCACCGTCTAACGGACAAAGCCCGATCGGGCCGGCCAGTTCGGTATCGCTCAGTTCCACCACGTGTCCGACCCCTTGCACCTCGGTTTCGACGAGTATGGGGGGAGTGACCGTTACCTTCCATCCAGGGGGGTTCGTCGCTCCTTTGTTGTACGTGAGCTCCAGTCAGATTAACGCAGTCGTGCCCTACCAGATGGCCGGTATTAGTTCCTTTTCCGTGGAGGTCACGTTCCTGGGACAGACATCGAATGCCTTCCCGCTGACGTTGGCTTCAACCGCTCCGGGCATCTTTACTTACGCCGGTGCGGAACAGGCCGCGGCTATCCAGTACGACCCGAAGGGGAACTTCAGCTACAACGCCTCGTCGACACCCGCGACAGCCGGCTGGACCATCGTGCTGTATGTGACGGGTGAAGGCGTGGTGGTGCCCTCCGCCAATACCGGCGCGGTGACGGTTGCCGCGAGCACTCCTCCTTATACAGCGGTGCCGGCAGCAGGTGCGCCGACTGTGCTGTTCAATAACAACACCCCGGCGACGGTCTCTTTCTATGGGGAAGCTCCGGGCCTCGTGTCTGGTGTAATGCAACTCAACGTAGTGGTGCCACCGGGCGCCGGTACCGGCGCGGTGCCGATTACGGTGACGATCGGCTCGAATTCCAGTCAGGCCGGCGTGACGGTAGCGCTGCAATAGAACAGCACGTCCATCCGAGCTTCGAAAAGCACTTTGGCCACGGATGGACACGGACTCACACGGATTAGACCAGATCTTTCTTATCCGTGGCCATCCGTGGCCATCCGTGGCTCATAATGGTTTGCCTTGCCTTGCAGGAAAGCTCATCCCTTGCGGTGCAATTTAGCTAGCGAGGTTTGCCGTGTCGCTCGTCGAAGCACCGGGACTCGCAAGAAACGGGGCCGGCCCATGATCGAGTTCGCCGCTCCGAATTATCTCCGGAATGTCGGCGTGATTCTCTCGGAGATGGGGCTTCAGTACAAGAAGGAGCTCCTTCCGATGATGAAGGTTCAAGTCGATCTGGAGAACGGGATCGTCCACATCGCAGACTCGAAGACGGTGAACGGTATCGGCGACCTGCCGATGACGACTGTTGCCCAGGAGGCGTTTCAGCGCCAAATCGAGGAGACACCGGGAAGCGAGTATCTGTTTCCAAGCCCGAAATCGACCGGCAGGAGGCCTTTCATCACGAACCGGCGAAAGGGGCCTGGGCTCCAACGCTGAAGAAGGCGGGTGCAGCCAGGCCAAACTCGGGATGATGCGCAAAGCGCTGGCGAAACTCGACCGCAACGCGAACGAGCGGCCGAGGAATTTGTTCACGGAGCGGCCAAGTTGACCGATTCACATTTTTCGCACGGTCAGAGGGAATCGGAGATTCGTGGAAAGGCGCCAACGTTGCAGTAGAGGGACTTAGGCTGGGTATTTTGGTCGGGCCGCCGAGATTTGAACTCGGGACCTCTTGCACCCCAAGCAAGAAATATCAATCACTTGCAGACAACCCCGTATGAAAACGGCGCCTGACGGCCGCACTCCCAGCCAGTCGCGTCTCGTATAATCTCTGGATGGTGTTGAGCGGCGGATTAGGAAACTCGCGCCGTGCGGACCCTCCGCGGTGCGCGTAGGAACTTCATGCGACAGATCGCAGCTCGACTGCTTCTTTCATTCGCCGCATACCTAGCGGCGACGCGATGTCTGCGGGCCGACATCCTCACGGCGCAATACGACTCCTTCCGTACATCCTGGAACGCTTCTGAGATCTACCTCAATGTTGGTAATGTGAATCAGGCACGCTTCGGCAAACTCTTCTCGCGCCAGTTGGACGGCTGGGTGTATGCCCAGCCGCTCTATATGCAAAGCCTGACCATTCCCGGCCACGGGGCCGTCAATGTGGTCTTCGTGTGCACGGCCAACAACACCGTCTACGCGTTCGACGCCGATAGCGCCAGTGTGTCGGCCCCCTACTGGTCTACCAATCTGGGCCCAGCGGACAACACCCCCAACGGGCCTGGAAGCCCCAACTCCGAGCCGCTCCTCGGCATCATTTCCACTCCGGTGATCGTCCCTGCTATGCAGGCTCTCTATGTGGCCGCCGCCACGCGCGAAAACGGCCATCGCGTTTACCGGCTGCACGCTCTGGATACCGCCACCGGCCAGGAGAAGTTCGGCGGACCCGTGGTCATCTCTGGCCAAGTACCGGGGACGTCCTTCGACGCGGTGAACGGCGTGGTCGCCTTCAACCCCGATTTTCATCTCATCCGCGCGAGCCTGGCGGCCACCACCGATACCGTTTACGTCGCCACCGCCGGCACCCGCGACACTGAGCCGTTTCATGGCTGGATCTTCGGCTATGGCCTCTCCAGCCTCCAACATACCGCCATCCTCAATCTCACGCCCAATGGCCAGGAGGGCGGCGTCTGGCAATCCGTTCGCGCGCCCGTGATCGATGCCAACGGATTCCTGTACGTGGAGAGCGGCAATGGCGACTACGATGGCGTGTTTAATTTCGGAGAGTCCATTGTGAAGCTGTCTACGACGCCGGGTTTGCACGTAACAGACTGGTTTACTCCCGACAACTGGTCACATCTCAATGACTTTGACCTGGACCTGGCTGCGGCCGGCCCCCTGCTGGTTCCCGGCACGCCGTTCCTCATCGGCTCCGGTAAGACCGGCATTCTCTATGTGCTCAACACCGCCAGCATGGGCCGTCTCCAGGCGGGAAACGGTCAGATCGTGCAGAGCTTTCAGGCGTCGGCCGGTTGTTCTGCGAACGACTCCTCCTGCGACTGGGTGAACGATCCCGTCTTCTGGAACAACAGCACCGCTCCCACGCTCTATGCTTGGCCGCTCAACGATGTGCTGCGGTCGTACTCCTGGTCGAACGGACAACTGGTTACTACGCCAATTGCAAGCGGCGCCCTCGCGTCGAACTATCCCGGCGGTTTTCTCTCCGGCTCATCCAATAACAACACCGCTGGCACCGGGATCCTCTGGGCCATCACCGGCGACGATGGCTCCAATAGCGGAAACGGCTTCCAACTGGCCACACTGCGCGCCTTCGACGCCACAAATATTACCAACGAACTCTGGAACAGCGGTCAGAATGGCGCGCGCGACAGCCTGGGTTACCTGGCCAAATTCGTCCGGCCGGTAGTAGCGAATGGGAAGGTTTATGCGGGAACGTTTTCCAGTCAACTGGTGGTATATGGACTGCTCCCCGCTCTCACGGTTTCAAAGAGCCATTCCGGAAATTTCGTGCAGGGGCAGAGTGGCGCGACGTACACAGTTACCGTGAGTAACTCGGCAGCAGCCGGACCGACCAGCGGAACAGTGACCGTAACGGAGACCCTGCCCGACGGGTTGACATTGATATCGATGGCCGGCACCGGATGGGACTGCCCCAATGGCGGAAATACCTGCACTCGAAGCGACTCGCTTGGCGGCAGTTCAGTTTACCCCGGTATCACGGTGACAGTAAATGTCAGCCCAACCGCGGCGAGCCAGGTGACCAATCAAGGGAGTGTCGCGGGTGGAGGGTCGGATGGAGCCAGCATTCAAGACGTCACGTCGATTCTTCCGCTACCTTCTCAGACCATAACATTCGGGACACTCACGAATCAGCCGTTCGGCACGGGGCCGTTCCAAATCAGCGCCTCCGCGTCTTCGGGCCTTACGGTCGGCTTCAACTCCCAAACGCCATCGGTGTGCACCATCTCGGGTTCGATCGTGACCCTCATCTGGGTCGGCGCCTGCACGATTCAGGCAACGCAGTCCGGTAACACCAACTGGGCCTCCGCCGCACCGGTGACCCGGAGCTTCGAGGTAACTGGCACCCCGTGCGACCTCAAACCGAATGGCAACATCGATGTTGCCGATGTACAACTGATTGTCAACCAATCTTTGGGAGCAAGCCCAGCGGTGAACGATGTGAGCGGAGACGGCGCGGTCAACGTCATCGACGTCCAAATCGAGCTGAACGCAGCGCTCGGTTTGGGCTGTGCCTGGAAATAGAAGCCTGACCGTGTACGGATCTGCAGGTGTCTGGGTCTATGGTTGGTCCCTCATGACGAGAAGTGTTGAGGCCCGAATAGACCAGCTTTACGCCGTATCCGATCAGGTTGCGCCCTGCAGAAAGTCACTTCCAGAAAGCCCTTTTTGTCCACAATGGGAAAATCCTCCGAAAAAGCCTCAATCGCGGCCTCTCCGCTTGACGGTGCGAGCGGCGACGGCGACCCCAAGCGTTATCCGTGAATATCGGAAGCTACCTCGACGCAATTGGGCTGTCTCGTGCCGAAAGCACCATTCTCCGGCCATCCGCTCGGTATCCAGCGACTACCTCCCCGGATGGCGGGTATGCGTCAACGTGCAGGGGCGGCCGCGATCTCAAGAGCGGTACGGTCCCATTGGGCACAGTTCGCTGCGGCTTCGTATGTGCTCTGTAAGAATTGAAGCAGAGTCGAATCAGGATCTGCCGAATGGCGCATCTGTTCGTAAGGCAGCACGAACTCGCCCAACTGCAGGTTGAATGAGGCCCCCTCGGGTGCGAGTGCGCTGTTCGCGTAGCCCGGCGGCTCCGGGTATGCATAGCTGTAAAAGAGCGCCTCAACACCGGGCGCGCCGGGCCAGAAGCCGCAGCTACTGACCTCGTGCGAATATGCGTCGCGTGTCACGCGATCCGCCAATCCCGCCATGCTGGGGTGCTCGGGCGCGGTGCGGCCGGAGAAGCGCGTACAAGCGAGATCGAGAGCGCCCCAAAACAGGTGGACAGGGCTCACCTTGCCAGTAAAGCGAGAGCGGAACACATTGAAGACCCGCGTGGAGTGCAGCAGGATGCGCCAGAATCGATTGACATACTCAGGGTCGTAATCCCGGTGGGTGAGATCCTGATCGAAGGGGACGGCTTGGGCGATTTCAACCGGCATGCGCCAGATCCGGACGGGCGTCTCAAGGCTATCGAGAGCGGCCATAACCTCTTGATAAAAAGTCGCTACGGCCATGGGCCTGAGATCAATCGTGGCGCGCTTGTCGTCGCTAGTCTGCAGTACCAGCACGTGCCCGATGAAATCGAAATCGATTTGCAGGAACCGCTTGCCGTGCGGCATCGGTGTTGTCGTGAGGCCGCGAACCGTGGGGTAGAGCGGCACATTCCATGTGTGATTGATGGCCGGCGTAAGTGCCAGCCGCACCTTGCCAACAATCTGGGTCCAAAGCTGCAGCGTGGCGCAGCTTCCGCTCCACGCAGCTTGAGGCAAAGCGGGCCACACATCATCGAAGCCCGCCGGCGAAAAGAGCTCATTCACTTGCATAGGTCTCTGGACTGGCTACCTGACAATTGTCTCAGACTTGGGTCGGAGTCTGTCTCTCCCGGCGCTCATCCAGGCAGAAGAATCTACGCCGGGCTGTCGCAAAGAACCGGTAGTTCCGAGCGATTTATGCGCGACTCGGAGAAAGAATCTGCGTTGACGCGGAGCGACCAGATTGCGAACAGCTACCGATTTTTGCCGTTAACGCGGCTCTCTCCGAGCGGTGCCGATACTTGGCGGAATCGACCGCTCAGCAGCATCGAATTGTCGCTGAACGCATTGACCACTTCGGCCTTCCTATGATCTAATCTAGGCAACAAAACCTCAGTCGTCAACAGACAACTCAGGAATGTTTGCGTCCGCGCATGCGCCGTGGCCCTAACATCGGATTCTGAGTATTGTGAGGATTGTGAGAAGCCAGCAAGCATTTAGCGCGAGGGAAGCCCATTTGTCGGGTTTTTGGGGCTACCCGACAAGGACGGGACCCGTAGTCTCAACAAGTTAGGTGCCAAATGTCGGGTTTATCGGTTTTTATAGGAGGAGAGAGGCCCGGGGCATTTGGTGGGCGGAAATTGGCTCGGACGAAATGCGTGAAGACGAGCGCGCCGGAGTCCTCGGTTTGGACTCCAGTTGGACTCCAGAGACAGACCTGGGGCGCATCCGCTGTCTGTAAGTCTTTGAGGAATTTTGGTCGGGCCGCCGAGATTTGAACTCGGGACCTCTTGCACCCCAAGCAAGCGCGCTAGCCAGGCTGCGCCACGGCCCGAACAGGAACAATTCTATCACACGGCGCGGAAGCGGCCCGCGTCGCGCCGGCGGCGCGCCCGGCCGATGGCCGCCGACAGCGGTTCGTTGTACAATCGGAAAGATGCTCCGTGCCGGAGTGTCGGAATTGGCAGACGAACCGGACTCAAAATCCGGCGCACTTCACTGGGCGTGTGGGTTCAAGTCCCACCTCCGGCACCATAATTAAATCAATAACAGACAGAGAATTGGGGCTTCCAGCGTGCAATAGCGTGCAATGGTGATGTTGGAACGAGCTCAGGCCGATGGCTCTGAAGCTCTACCGCCGACATCGTAAGGAATGCGAAGGCGGCCATCCCGAGGACTCTCGAACCGGCGAATTCGAGGAAGGACGGCGTGGGTGGAAACGATGAGCCTGCCTCATCCACGCTGCCGGCACTCTCGGTGGCCGGTTCAACCGCAAACAAACTGGCAAATCAGATTGCGACGATGCTGGAGTCGCGCCGCAGAGTGGGAGTCGGCGAAGTCTTGGGACGGTAAGGCTGAAGAATCTCCCCCCGAGCCGCCGGCCACCAACCAGACGTGGATTACGATTGCGGACGCAACAGAGGCCTTCCTAGCGAGCCGGAGCAATCGCGGCATCACCCCTCCGACACTTGCCAGGTACAAAACCTTCATCAAACAATTGCGCGCCCATTGCGATTCACAGGCTATCTCCGGCTTGATCAACTCGCCGCACCACGAGACTGACTACGTTGACCGCGAGGGTTTCCTGGTAGGGTTTCTGGAAAGAATGAATTCGGTCTGTCCCATACCGCCGGTCAAAACGGACAGCCCTGCGGCCGCCGGCTTCGAGCGATCGGCCTGGATTTCGGTTGCGGGTCATCCGTGAGGCGTTCATGGTCACCCAGCAACACGCGATGCGGAACTGCGAGGACGAGGGCCTTCTCGGCCTTGTAGTCAGCCATTGCGATCACCCGGCTGCCTCCCTTCAGGAAACGGCGTGTTTCGAAGTACCAGCCACAGGACCGCCAAAGGACGATGACGGTTGGGTCGCTTGCGGAAGACACCATCGATGCACGCTTCAGTCGAAGTGGTCCGTTTAACGCGCACGCTCCAGCACCATTGTAGGCCCCATCGCTGCCAAGCGCTTGGCGACTGAGAACCTGAAGCCGCTGTTGGAGTAAACGGCGCTTTCTCCGATAACGGCTGTGAGACGGCCTTTCTGGAAACTGCACCGGAATGGTCCGATTTGAGTGGCACATTCCGATACTCCGCATATCGGCCACGATGAATCATGAGTCGGTGAATACGATGTTAACGGCGCACTTGGATACACGTCGTAGAGCACTTATGTTCTTCGGTTGCGAGGCGTAGAGCGCATTTGGGTCCTCTGGCCTGCCGTCATCTCGTTGCTACTGATCCGGCAGTATGTTAATCTGCCGTTTTCTTGACCTATACATGGAGGCTTCTCTTGCGGCGCTTCTATGCTTTAACCCGGGCTCTTCGGCTGCTACCCATCGGAATCCTCGCCCCAACTGTCCTTCCAGCACTAACCCCAAGTACGATAACACTTATTGCTTCACCTAACGCGTCGCAATTTGGACAGGCAGTTATCCTCACCGCCACTGTCACCGCCGGCGCCACTGGAAAGGTAACATTTTATGACGACGTGACTGTTCTGGGTGTCGCCAAACTCGCCGCCGGGCAGGCAACGCTGACCTCCGCAGCGCTGCCCTCCGGCGGCACAATGTTACGAGCCTATTACAACGGCGACAGCTCTTACTCGCCGAGCAGTTCCGCGCTGGTTCCGCAGACTGTAATCGCCGGCATTTCCCTCGGATTCCACACTGCCCTCAAGCAGACCATTACGGCTCCCGACTTCACTCTGGCAATCGGGGACTTTAACGGCGACGGCATCGCCGATCTGGTGACAGCCAACGACTCCACCGACAACATCAGCATCTTTCTCGGAAATGGCGATGGAACCTTTCGTACAGCCGGGACCATCCCGGTCAATTCGCCGAATGCGATTCTGGTGGCCGATTTCAATGGGGACGGAAAGGCCGACATTGCCGTCAGTAACAACTACAACGGCACGGTTAGTATCCTCCTGGGCACCGGAGATGGCAGTTTCGCAGCGCCCGTACCCTACAAGGTTGGGTCGAATCCCTGGTATCTCGCCAGCGGCGATTTCAACGGCGACGGAAACGCCGACCTGGTGGCGGCCAACCTCACCGGCACTAACTCTCTCAGTTCGGGCGCACATGCGAGTCCACTGGGTTTACGTCCCGCACGGTCGTGCCTGGCCTTTCTACCCGTTAACGCACAGGGCAAGCGCCAATGTCAAGACGGCAACACTGGCCAACTTTGGCGCAAGATTCCGGACGCGTAGTGCGCGTCGCGTGCCAATGCCTCAAGCCCCATGACTCTATTTTATTTCAGAGTTCAGGATCTTGTAAAACCGCCATCTGCGGCATGTTGACCCACGAACTGCCTCGGTCAAGTCGATTCTCTTTCCGGTAACGGCATAAAAACGGCGTTTCTGGAAAAGTGGACCGGCGCGATCCGCCATGCCGGAGCCAATGTACGGGAACCCCACTAAGGCATTCAACAAGGCCGGGTTGGCCGCATTCGAGAGACAGATCAGGGCGCGCTTTGAGGTGCCCCAACGGCACCGCCAGAATTCCGGGAGGGTTGCCCCTCACGCTAACGAGAATGCTTGCTTTGCGGCGCCCGCAGGGCGAGGTGCGCCTGCAAGCTCCATTTCCATTCGGTCATCGGTGTGAGCCGCCTCCAAATCGCTGGGGCCTACCCAAAGACAAACAGCGGAAAGCGGAAGGATAACCCCGAGCCCGCCGCGGGGCGGCAAGGACACGATCCCAGGGATTGAAGGCAGACCGGTCCGTGTGCGACGCCTTCTTCTTCTCCGTAGAACGGTAGCGGAAGCGCCTATCTCCACCCGCCATATTTGGCGGAAATCGTCCGGCGCTGAACGTACCCGCCGGCGTATGGACGACCTCAGCCTGGTCGACAGGGCCGGACACCGCCGCGGTAGAACGGATTCAGCGCCGCAGGCAAGACATGCACTGCGGTTCAAATCCTTCCCCCGCAACCACTTCATTCATAACGGCCTCGGGCAAAGCGGTAGTTGCTGCTCACTTCTAAGCGTGCGGGTTCAAGGACTACCTCCGATACCGGCAACAGCCTC
>Ga0182016_10000937_pt1 | contig 35910 bp, 48 predicted proteins | sample 712S2MmetaG_FD_120491 | JGI IMG/M metagenome (GOLD analysis project Ga0182016, IMG submission 120491) | Permafrost microbial communities from Stordalen Mire, Sweden - 712S2M metaG | ecosystem: Environmental > Terrestrial > Soil > Wetlands > Permafrost | place: Sweden: Stordalen | collected...
AACGTGCTGACTATTGCAAACATAGAAGCAAGGAAGCCAGGAAAGGGCACGTTCACAAACTTCATTGGAAGACAACATAGAATTGGACAGGATGTCTGTGTTGAATGCGTACAAAATCCAAGACTAAGAGTTTGGTTGGAATACCACGGATTCAAACGAGTGAATATGACACAAGGCGGTGATCATTATTTCAGAGCAGGATGGAAATAAGAAGTTTACTTAATCTCAATTCTTAAGGAGCAGAAAATGTCAACGTGTTTACGGAACAGAAAGAAGATAAACCAAGGAACTGTTGATTGGCTCTTTGCTCTATACAAGCTAGCCAAGAGAAATGACTATTCTGACGAAGAAGCCAAAAAAATTGGCTGTCTATTGTGAGGAACGAGGGATGCAGGGCGCTAGGTTTTAACAGAAAGGAAGCAATCATGACAAACGAAGATGTGAAGTTAGTAGCGAAGACCATCAAGCGTGCTAACGAGATTCATGAAAACTCATGGAAAGAGAAAATCAATGAGGATGGGAATAGGATTGCTCAATATACTATTCCTCTAATAGAGGCATATAAACAAGCTGTCGAAGAAGTCGGCTTGCCAGAACCTATGTGGGGTATCTTGTATCTAGCCGCTGATTGGAATAATGATCTAATGGAGTGGGCTGAGGCCATTGAAAAGGATAAATGGTCTGAGCTCTTTAACCCCCAAGAAGAAGATTCCCTTTTTGCATCATGACCACGTACCAAGTCAGTACACCTAAGATGACCTGTATGGTCAAGGTTGAAAATGGAGTAATTGTAAGGGCTGCTCCAATTCTTGGAAAATTTACGGGTCAAAAGTGGGAAAAGCTGATAGGGTGGTTGCTAAAGCAGGGAAGGCTTAGAGTCGTAGAACTAGACAATGGTAACTGGATAGAATTAAACGGAGGGAGAGATTATGGTGAAACCGATCAGTCCGAATGAAGTCGTTGAACAACAAGAGCCTGAAATACCAGACGGGGTTATTGAAGTATTTAACGAATTCATCGCTAAAGAATTTAAGAATGGTAAAGCTGTGATCGAAGGAACGAAAATTCTAGCAGCTATAGCTCTGAGGTGTCATATTAGTAAAGGAAGCTGTGTCAGGAACGGCTGGTTAGATGTAGATTCTGTATTCCAAAAAGCCGGTTGGGTTGTTAAGGGAGAGCACGATCGAGAAGTCGGAGCAGTAATAGTATTCACCAAAAAGGAAGGCTGAATATGGCAACCCTCATAAAAGTAGATGGTAGTGAACAAGAAGTTCACCCAGAGAAAGGAACTACTTTTACCCTAGAAGAACTACAGAATCTTGTAGGTGGATACATTGAAAGGATACAAGTGGGTTCCAAAGAGATGTATCTCAATGAAGATGGTAAGATGAAACGCCTACCATTGAATAGGCGAGCTACGATGATCGCCAGGTTGGCAGGTATTGCAGACTCTGACTATGTTGTTGGAGATGTCCTTATTGGGATTTCGAAAGAGTTTGATTAAGAAAGGGAAGATCATGCCGAGAGGCGTTTACAATCGCAAGAAGAAAACAGGTATTTCTGCTGAAGAGGCCACGGCTCTGTTAGAAGCCGGTGGTAGGGAACTAAGGGACCAGCCGGTCAGGTTGATGGTCACGGTTCCTTACAACGGGGTCGTGCTAAAGATGCTCCATGGGCAGAGCACGAACCCTAACCACGTTGCTGGTACATTGGAGATCAGCAAGACAGGCATCAAGTACATCCGTAGCAACGGCAAAAAGAGACCTGAAAAGGAACTGCGTTGGTTGCTCTTGGAACAACTTATGAACGTGAAATACTAATATGGCAGGCACAGATTACCAAGTTGAAACTCCTACTGATGGAGTATGGAAGTTCGTTAGGGTAAATGGTCAGTACCATTGGCTCGCCGGTATGGACAACCACTCAGATGTAGTAGATAAGGGTGAAAAGGCAGAAGCTGCTGGAACGGTTTTTGTCTTTAAGGACCAAAAATTGGCTAGAATGGAGTCTAGATGGTCAACAAGCCTTGGGATCGGAACAGATGCTAAAACTCACAGATACTTAAGTTATCTGTTCAGTGAGCTAGGATACAGATGGAGGACAGTTAATGAAACCACTAAGTCAGAAGCACACGCAAAGAGTCGTTCATCACCTAGCCAATCAGGGCATAGAGATGACCCCTGAACAGGTGGTAGCAGAACGTAAGAAGGCATATGCAACCATCCGTAGGAAGATGAAAGCCGAGGGCTACAAAGTCCCCGACGATGACGTAGGGCTGTTCTTGTGGATGAAGGAGACTACGAACCATGAGTAAGTAAAAAGGATAACAATGTCAATTAGAGATGCAAGAATTGAAAAAAAACCTGAACAATCCAGAAGCCTTGCGATTGTATCGTAAAGCAAATCAGGCTTGGGAACTTGCAGGTTGTGCTCGTCAAGATGGGGACAGGGCTGATGAGCTACGATACACAGGAGAGGCAAGAGAATTTGAACGACTTGCTAGAGAGGCAGAGTAAGCAAAATGAGCCATGCTGCTGATAGGGTAGTTGATCTTCTGGTAGGTGAGGGTATCCTTGCCTGTTCAGATCATGAAGAGCTAGTAAACCTTAATCGTCGTATTCGCACGGCCATTGAGGAACGTCCTTATGTTGAGCTGCACCCTGCTCACATTTGGGATTGTGAACATGTGGGTGACATCACCTGACATGGTCACTTGCAAGTCATGTAGTGCTGAGTTTTTGGTAAGGCCGCACGGAGAAGAAAGCTAAATTTTCTTTGCCTAGCGGCAACTTATAATAGCCTATAATGGTCTTGTGCCCTATGCTACCAAGGGACCCAAGGTTATTTCAACAGGTAGCACAACCAGAGAGGTAAATCATGAAAGTCAAGAAGACAGATCATGGGCTACTGTTTGAGCTAGGAGCTTGCTCTATTAGCTTGGAGGCTAGCCTATTGAAAACTAAAAGGGGTAGAGGAAAACAGCACTGGCTGAGCACGGAGGATACTACTCAGTGCCCTGGTGACTCTCCGAACATCCTGTTGTCTAAGGCAGACATCGCCAAGCTAGGCCGCGAGCTTGTCAAATACGCGGATACCCTTTAACTCGTAAGAGAGGATCTGCTCTACTATCGTGGCGACGTTACTGCCAGTTCTGTAGTAATTTGTATGGACCAGCTTCCTAGTTCAAGATACTGCAAGGTTATAGATAAAGGTAGGATCAGGGACTGTAAGGCTTCAGACCTACCGGACTTAGTAGAGAAGAGGTGGTTTGATGACTAAGGCATTCTTGCTGACTTCACCAGATGGCCTGTCCATGACTATCAAAGAGGGGGCTGAATACCTAGGTATTGGTCTTCAGGCCATGTACCGGCGTTATAGAAAGTACAATGATGATCCGGTGATTTTCACTAAGGGGCTTCAGATCCATCCCTTAAAGCCAAGGAAGGTGGAGCTTGTAATAGGTGGGGAAGAACATTCTAAGGAAGAATGGGAAAGAATCACTGGGCTTCCTTGGCATAGACTTAGGGGCAGAAGAAATCGAGGGAACTCTATGGAAGGGATTCTTAGTAAGAAGCCCTTATCTAGGGGAAGGAAGATACTGGTAGCATTCAACGGTGAAACGCATTGCCAAACCGAATGGGCTAGAATCTTAGGAATTAGTAGAGAACGAGTAAGTCAACGTCTAAAAGCATTTCCTGTAGAGGAGGCATTGGGTATGGTCAAGCACCAACGATCGTTCCCTAAGCACAACAAGACATATCGGGGAAAACCTACAAAACGGACAAGTCAACTAGGATAAGAACATGGATATGAAAATGGCATATCGGTTTGGATTTTCTAATGCAGCTCTTACTCCGCATGTAGATTCACCATTCTTAACAGCAGCAAAAGCCTTAGAGTGTAAGGCTGAAGTTCTTGAGGAACTTTGTGGCGAAGTGCTTGCTACGCTCGTAGTTAACCGTGACCGTGGTACGCTCCAGCCAGTTGAAGAAAGTATGCGAGCTGACTGGAATGCTATACTGGAGAGATGGCAGAAACGACTAGCAAAGATAAGAGCTTAGAAGGATGATCATCATGGAAGAACAAGTAGAAAAACAAGAAGATTTTGGAACTAAGGCTTGCAATCGCTGCAACAAGATCTTCAAGCGTAAAAGTAGATTCAACTTCTTTTGTCCAGTTTGTGCTAGGCTCAATAGCAACGACAGCCTACCAAGGATAGAGAGGCTACCAGCTAAGGCAGGGTATAGCTCTCCAGCAACCTAGGAAGTAAAATTTATGGCTAGCTACAAACAATGAAATTCAAGTACCTAGGGCCAGAATCTCCACGAATTAACGTTGAAGAATATGAGTGAGCTCATTAAACTTACTGACTGCTTGTGGGTCCGCCGTAGTGAGCATTGGGAGAACTACTATCTCTGGTGTGAAGGCTGTAAGGAGTTACATGATTTTAGAACTAAGGCTCCTCACCATCCTGACTCAACTATAGGTCAGTCTCCTCTCTGGCAATTCAATGGCAATACAGACCGTCCCACGTTCACACCATCTCTGCTCTACTTACGGTACCTAGCTGACTATCGTGGTTGTAAACCTCGTTGTCATATTATTGTGACTGACGGTAGGATACAATTCTGTTCAGATTGTGAACATGAGTTAGCTGGTAAGACAGTAGAGATGGTCAGTATTGCGGATAAGATTCCTTCAGACTATATGATCGCGTAGGTAAACTATGGAACCTCTTGCTTGTTCAAATCAACCACTAGGTCTAGATGGCTCTGAATCAGAGGATGGGATTCAGTTGCATTCTAGGTTATCCTCTGCTGCCGACCGTCTGCCTAAATTCGTAAAGGCTGAGTCTGTAAAGAACCAGCTCCGTAAGTCTCCTCATGGCGTTAGTGAAGAAGAGATGGAGTTCACGCTTCCTGATAGTTCCTTGCCTAAGACTGGAGTTGTACCAAGAGAGAAGGTGAAGAATCTAATAGACCAGAACGGTATCAAGTTAGAGCGGAAGGTGATGGGTGGGGCTAGTAGGGAGGGGAGTATCGCTAAGGCCGCTAGGGAGAAGTATCTAGCCTTAGAGAAGAGGCATCAAGAAGCCAAATCCGCCCTACGTGACTGGGAGAATTCTCCAGAAGGAAAAGAGCATAGTAAATTAGATAAGATCCAATTCTTTTATCCTAATACGTTCACACCAGAAAGTTCGGCAAGACATGATAGTCTTTCTGACGTTAGGGCACCGTTAAGTAGGAGTGAGATAAAACTTTCTAAAGCTAAACAGGATGCTTACGCTGAAATGAACGCTACGGCAGGCAAGCCAGATGAGTTGATACAGGCAGAAAAGAACTACAAAGCAGCATTAGATCGATTCGGTGTTCTAAGAAAGAAGGAAGTTGTTACTGATCCTAACTCACCACTTAGCCTGGAATTCACAGAGGCAGCTACAGCAAGGCAAGAAGCTAAGAAAGCACTAGAGTATCTCAAACGCAAGCATGAGAATTCCACTCCTCGCTACGGGGAATATACTACACCTGAAGGTATCCCTGGTTCGTACCAAGAGCACTTGCTGAAAGTGCCAAGAGGGTATGCTAGTGATCGTTCAACTCTAGAAGCCGCAGCACAAAAAGAATGGGGCAAGGGATACAGTGAACTTACACCTCCACAGCAGGCAGGCGTTCGTACAATCTCAGGAAGTCAAGACTACAATTCTCCCCACTGGCCTGAAGACCCTAACGTCATCGCCCACTGGCGGGCTGATGACCGAGTTGGTCCTAATGGGGAGAAGGTACTGCATGTCCATGAAGTGCAGAGTGATTGGCACCAGAAAGGGAGAGATATAGGATATGGGGAAGAACCTGTTACAGATGACCATATTAGAAACTTCTTATCTCACCAGTATGGAACTCCGTATAGCAATGTGGATCCAGAAAAGATACCACAAACTGCTGTAGATCGGGTAAGAAATAATCCATTAAAGTCAAATGAGAGTGATCCTAGCTTAGTAGATCTTGAATTCGATAGACCACCGCATGGTCCATTCAAGAACAACGAGTGGGCTAACTTGGCTCTTAAGGACATTATGGACCACGCTCTTAAGAATGGTTATGATGCTGTCACGTTCAACGATGGAGAGCTAGCTAAGATGTACGCTGCTGGTGGAGGTGGAGATATAGGTGGTTTGAAGGATTGGTATGAAAGACAGATCCCTGCTAGGATGCAGAAGTTGTTTGGGTTGAAGAATGAACCCCACACTATGGCTGTCAAGCATGAAGCTGCAGAGTTCGGTGAGCCCGATGATTCATACAGAGCTGGTGGTGTCGGAAACCACGTAGTCCCCTTCTTCCGTCTACGTCACGATGGCAAGTTGCTAGGAAATCTAGAAAAGGCAAAGCAGCATGGTATGTTCCTGATGTCTAACCAGCGGAAGAAGTAGATCTAATGCTCTACTGTGAAATCTTCATGAAAGATGGGAATAGGTGGTTCATTCCTAAAGATCCTAAGTGTCCTAACGGGCCGAGAATGGGGTTCAAGAACTATCCAACCCTCCAGGACTTCTTTACATTTAAGCTTGCTGGGTTTATCAAAAACGCTGGTTCAGGCTGGTATTGGAAGTACAAGGATATCCGTGGGGTTTAGAGCAGTAGTAGCTTTAGCGAACCTTACTGAAGAGGTGATTTAGATGGAACCACTAGCCTGCTCCAACCAACCCTTCTCTGGGCTGATGTTAACTGAGGAAGACGATGAAGAACCTATCCCATTCATGGTTACTGATACTGTCTACAGTACAGCCAAGAAAGTCCCGGTCTTCAAGAATCCAAGTAGGAAAGAACTAGAGCATGTCTGCCAACTAGACAAAGAAGCTAAGATCAATAGCTGTCATCGTTCTGATGATACCTACGACTGGGTTCACGGTACAGCAAGAGGGAACGTAACTCATAAAGGTAATGTTTACATCTGGCCAGAAAACGATGCAGAACATAATGAGATAGCTAGAGAAGTCAGAGGAGGAGAAGGAGTTGCTGTTGGGTTTACCCTTAGACCTGGTGAACTGCCAAGAGTCTCTGGATACTCTAGTCATCCTTACTCTAAGATCGCTGACGGGTATTCAGACGAGGGTCTAGAAGACAGCGGTCTTCAGAAAGACTTAGAGTCTGAGTATAACGAATCTCTGGCCCCTCATGGGATCAAGGTACAGTTTGAGAACCTTCCTAACGATAGGGAACCAAGTATTTCTGAGTATTCTAGTCATCCCTATTCTTCAATTCTAGATCAATACGGAGATGACATAGATCAGTTTGACGAAGATTCAGAACTTAGAAAACAGATAGAGAACGATTATAATGAAGAGTTGGCTCCTCATGGAGTTAATGTAAAAGTAAAAGATACTGTTCCTAACGATAATGAAATTTGGGAGAGGATTCTAACTACTAACCCTCATATTAGGAGACTGACATCATGAAGTTCCGTAAGAAGCTGGTCATCATTGAAGCAACCCAATGGTGGCCTCCTGGTGATCTAAGACATGATCCAGCTATGCTCTCTAATCGTAAAGGTAACAGCGTTGTCCCTCCTGACTATAGCCAATCTGGAGACTTATATCAGTTCAGCACGATCAAAGGGATGGGCGATGATATCTTTATGATCAGGACCGGCAAGAGCTCAAGTAGTGACGTCCAGGTCAATCCAGGTGACTGGATCATTACAGGCGTTGAGGGAGAGAAATATCCCTGTTCAGCTTCTATCTTTGAAAAGACCTACGAGGCGGTCCAGTAAATTTATGAGTTGCAGCTTGTCTTTTATAGTGGGACCGTATAACATTGCTAGCGGTAGGGGCTTCCAACCAAAGAAGTCCTATCGAACGAGATGGGCTTGTTTCTGCTCCTAGCCAACTCTTTATCAAAGGATCTCTAATGGCTAGAAGGCATCATAGAAGCAAAGCTCCTCGCAATCGGCCCAGTGCGAGTCGACGAGGTCCCGGACCCACTGAGAGAATGGTGAGAGGTCTCCCGTTACCCTCTGATTCCAAACCGGGAGTTAAGACTACGATCTACGATTCTGCTGAGAAACCAGTAGAACTCAAGGATGATGCTAGTCTAACAGTCGAAGTTAGGAATGATCCTGCTTCTGAACTAAGGAAAAGAGGTCTGCCTCCTTGGCTAGCTCGTAAGTTTTACGAGAAGGGCGAGGAGATGATGCAAAATCCTGAGTTGACAGAAACAGGATATAAGCAGTTAGCTCAAGCGGCTAATATGATTGCTAAGGTTGACGTTGAGACTGCTAGGTTTCAGTTAGGTGAAGCAGCAGCGACTCAAGTTCAGGTCAACAACGTTCAGACTAGTCCTGCTGAGTTGATGAAGGCTTATCTGAATGGGGTTAGGGACAAGATCAATGCAGCTTATCCTGAACCGCCTCCTGCTATTGAAGTCGAGTCTGAATCCATTAGTCAATCTGACTTTGAAGATCAGGCTGATCAAATCGCAGAGGCTATCAAGGCTGAAGTTCCTGCTCTCAAAGGAATGAACGGGGCTTTAAGTAAGATAGTGAAGAAGGTTATTGATCAGAAGAAGGATCTTCCACCGCCTGCTCCACCTTCACTCTAGTCTCCGCTTTAACATCTCGTCTGCTGCGACGTAGGCTTGTCTGGCTGCCTCTACGCTGTTGACAGCTCTGATCATTCCATCTTCGTAGAATATCTGGTTGGTCAGAAGTCCTTGTAAGGCTGCGGCAGCGAAGTAGTCACGAAGACTGATCTGTTCTTGCTGTGATGGAGCGATGGGCATTGTGAAGTTCCTTTATGGTTAAAACGGGAAGTTGGTTTTGCTTGCAAGTTTTCTTTAGCCAAGCGTAGGTACATTACTGTTACTTGGATGTTCAACATAAAAAACAATTCTACTGTTACCTATACAAGTAACGGTTACTTTCTACTGTTACTTGGTCTACTGTTACTCCAACGCTACTCTACTAGTACTTGTACGTACTGTAGCTGCTTTCTTTTTCTTTTTTGATGGGTTTTTACTGTTACCTATACAAGTAACCGTGACGGCTTGTAATGAGCATCTACCGTTACCTGTATAGTAACAGTAAGGTTCGGTAGTGATGGTCTACTGTTACCTATACAAGTAACAATAGCTTTCATCTTAGGACTTCCTTCACAACTATTAGTACGTCTGCTACGGCTAGTTGTTCTGTAGGGAATCCAATGGTTGATTGCTTTTGAACTTCACCAGAGTTGTAGTTCAGCCTCCACCAGTGACCTTGCTTAGATGTTCTTGGAAAGATTGCTATCTTGCATCCACGCCAGTCTAAGAATAGAGTTGCTTTCTTTCCTTGTGCTGGTTTCTTGAAAAGGGAGAAGAAAGTTTCTGGTTCGTCCAGGGGATCCACTATCAAACCTTGAGCGTTCGTGATAGTCGTGCTCAGAGTTTCTGTAGTTCCTTCAATACTAGGTGGTCGCTTGATGAAACGAATGGCGAGCCGCTGTTGATCCTTACGCTTAGACTTATTGATTACTACAGCGATTCCTGAATCTTTCCATTCCTGGATCATGGCATCACGAAGAACGGTCCCTCCAAGGTATCTATACTTCGGGGCCAAGTGAGGGTTCATTTCACGACTGAAGAACAGACATTCACCGTGCATCTTTTCAAATACCCGCCAATACTTAAGAGCATCAGGATTAGTGAAGGTCGGGAGCAGTTCTTGAAGTTCTTCAGGTTTATGAAAGCCGTTACGAGATGGAGCTAATTCAGGACTAGCTTCTTCCGGCTTTTGTGTTATACTTTGTTGATTAGGAGCAATGGGCATCGCGAGTGCCCTCCTTTCTTGGCCCGTCTGAAGTCTCACCTTCGGCGGGCTTTTTCTTTGGGATGATAGTTCTTTCTGCTATGAAGGCATCCAGGTCTTCTTTCTTGTAGCGAACTCCCCGCTTCCCAGTCTTAAGAAATGGGATAGGAAGAGTTCCTCTACACCGACGAGACTTCATGTCACTTGGTGAAAGACCCAGATACTTTGCAGCTTCGGCTGATGTGAACCATTCAGTCATACTCATTGCTCCAGTGGTTGACTCATTGTAACCTATGCAACCTAGATTGCAACACCAGAAAAGAACCATGTCAGCATTCCACCTGCAAACCGATCGCAAACCGATCACGCCTTCGTGACGCCCCTCAACGCCTTTCTAGTTCAGACCCCTCTAGTTCCTAGTAGCTTTAGCGAACCTCACCCGACGCTGCCGTACTGGCCGCTGGAGGAGGGTGGCCTGCGCGCTGGCAGTGAGGCAGTGAGACCATCTGAAGATGTGACGTGGATAGTCGGGGTCACTAGTCAAGGCGGGGTTGTAGCTTTAGCGACCCTTACTGATCCAGGAAGATCATGCGGAGGCTAATACGGAATATTAAATGTAGTTCTCTGGTTTGGTATAATAGAAACACTATGGGTAGAACATCAAAACGAAGAAATCTTAAGAAGCTGATCAAATCCTGTGGAGAATTCCACGAACAGCTACAAGCGATTGGCTTTTCTAATTATTCTGATTACCTGTCTTCTGACCATTGGCTAGAAGTCCGTCAGAAATATGACGTTCGTTCTAGAAAGTGTGCTGGTTGTGATCGTCCTGCTGTCTGTATCCATCATGTTACTTATACTAATCTAGGTAATGAGGATCTAGAAGTAGACTTCTTACCACTTTGCTTTGATTGCCATGACCTCGTTCATGAGCTGCTCAAGGAAAGTAAGAAATCCGTAGAGTGGACAGTGTGGGCCTTAAGGAAGCTATTTGGCTGGACGAGAGAGTATACGAAGGAGAAGTTTGACTTTGCGTATGTTCCAGGTAAGAAGTTCAGTGTCTTGGTAGGGAAGATCTAGGTGCTTTCTAGGCTAGGTATCCCTTCTATGCTACGCGCGCGAGGAAGATCACGGATCAGGTCGGCAGATGCTCAACCAGGAAAGTCTTAACGGAGAACCCCCTCTAAAGAGGGCTGAGCAAAGACCATAGCTTGGCAAGTGGCAGGGGGCAAAAGCCGTAGTATGGCTTTAGACGGCCCTAGGATGCAGCAGGTGGGCACAAAATGCAAAACACGGCCCGGTATAGGTTGCTGACCAGCGGGCTACACAACGTACGCTAGGGGCCTTAAACGGGTCTACGTACTATAGGGGGTAAAGCTACTAGTCAAGTGAGCCGACGAAAAAACCCGGTCAGCCCTACTACGAGTAGAACTGCCGGGTGCAACACCTGAGGAGGCGTTTAGTTCACTGTTTCTAGGACTGTTCCTAAAGGGGTTACGATCTTAGCGTGATCAACCTTACCGTTCATCCACTTAGGATTCTTAACGATCTTGGCAAGCCGCTTGTACGCTGAGGTCCTCTTGTAGTTTCTCGCGTGAAGAACAGCTTGCCCGTCCAGGTTGCCGAGGATCTGTGATCCATCAGCACGGTAACATTCTATGTAGACTTTCATGGCCCTTCTCCTAGAATTGAGTAGCTGACCAGCCGCGAAGCATCAAAGGAAGTTGAATGCCGGTTGCGTTTGGTAGATCTGAGAGATCCCCGTCGTGGATCCTGATTCCACCCGATCCCTGATTGACAGCCCCTTCCAGGCTTTCGGCAAGGACATAACGAGTAACTGTCTTTTCAGACAAGTGGAAGGTCACGGCGTAGAGGTGCATCACTTCTAGTTGGTCCTTACAGCACAGAAACTTCTTGTGGTTGTTGTCTTCACAGACGATCAGCGGCACCGAACAGCTAACTTCTCTCAGCGTCCCCTCGAACTCTTTGACGGGCTCGGCTTTGAGCTTACCGGCCTCAACGCCCTTCTCTACCAACTCGTTACAGAGCTTCTCCAACTCCTCAACTCTGCTGATAAGGTCCAGGATCGTGTCGTGCTCGCTGATGGCTTCGTCGATCGTAGGAGCCAGTGGGTTCTCGTCCCAATACTCTTGGACCGCGATAGCAAGGTCATTTTCCAGGTCAATCTCAATGTTCATTTCAATTCTCCTCAAGGCAAAAACAACTCGTAAAGGACTACGTGTCCTTTCAACGATACCGAATATCGGATCGGTATAACCCCGCTAGCAAAGCTAGAATGTTGACACCCAGAGATCAAAAAGGGTACGGAACTTTATAGCTGCTAGAAACGCCCAATCCTGCAAGTCACGAGTCTCATCCAGAGCCCCCGTAACGTAGTGAGCAAGCTCTTCCAGCATAGTTTGCTGAAGTTCAGTACCCTGCCCGACTGCAATGGACTCGTTGACGTAAACAGTTCCATCACGGTAGAAACCTAGCACCTGACTGCCCGCACTCATCACTGACTGGAAGCAAGCAATAGCAGGCATGTCTTTGTTCTTGTGTATCCCGCACTTGACAATCATGTCCCATAGATCTTGGGCACAGGAAAGAGCATCCTCAGTAGCTTCACAGATAACCCGTCCATCACGCTCATCTGAGGACAGCACCTTCTCAGGCGTTAGTAATCCGTAGACGCCAGCAGTCTTCACGACGCTCTCAGGTACAACCAAGACCTGATGTCCCTTCCTGGATAACGTATCTCGTGGTCCTTCCTTCGTAGAGAACACAACGTTCTCCCCGATAGAACGGCAAGCAGTAGACCAGTTTTTCTCACGGGAAGCGATGACTTCAGCAAAGTCAGAGTAATCTTTTCCCATGTAGTAGTCACTAAAGCCGTGTTCCCAGTAAGCCTTCCCGTCATTGAAAGACTTGAGCCACGTTGTCAACTGCTCCGATGTCCCGTTGCTCATGGCACGAGCAGCGACCGAAGAAGCAGCATAATCGTCAATGTTGCGTGACTCATCAACCCGCAGATCATTCAGGTTGTAATCAAACAACGACTCACCATAATGCTCACCGAGTTGACGAACTCTTACGCCACGACGATAGAGCACGGCAGTTCTACCATCCCCAATATTGCGGTCCTTCTTCAGCAGGATACTATCCATGATCGACCAAGGTTCACTGAAATGCAGGAACCACTTGCCGATGTTGTCATAGAAAGAGACGATGGCCTCCTCGTGAGACTGTCTGGAAGCAGATGAGGTCAGCGGGATAAATACCCGCGTGAAGCCTTTCTTGGCTCTGACATCGCTCTCATCGACGATCGCAATTTCAACGCCAACGAAGGGAAACTTCACAGCGTTATTCTTGATCTCGTTGTAATTGATCGTGGCATCGATAGCGTTGGAGACGTACTCCCGCAGAGCCATGACAATATCCTGCCAGTCAATGGACCCATAGTTGGAAGTCTGGGACAGCGGCTCACGATAAGTGCAAGACCGATCAGTCTCATCCTTTCCACCATGCTGGATAACAATCCGGTCATACAGGAAGTCACCTTCAACTGCCTTCATAATCCCACGCTCTGTAGTGAACGTAAGCTTATGGTTGGAGCAGTATACGACTGGAGGCAATGATGCACGGAGTAGAACACCCGCAGAGTGCTTATTGCCGCTTCCAAATTGACCGATGCAATAGGGGGATTCGGACCCCTGCTTGCTAGATGCTCCCAGAAGGGTGAACCCCTCGACTGGACAGACACCAGGGTTTTCAATCTTCAAGTATCTCATAATTCTCCTCAAGCTAAGACTACAGATAGCTGGACCTCCCAGCGATCAATAGTGCCCTCTTTCACGGCAGAGGGCTAGCCGGTTTGGAGTTTCCTAATCCTCTTCTTCTTCCTTACCCTGACAGGCATTGTCTAACATCCCTAGGACTGCCAGGAACCCGAGGAACGCCAGTCCGTATAGAATATAGGACATCAATAGTCCTCACAGTCAGGACCATCGTAGTCCTGTTCTACTGAGGGCAGCTCAGCGTCATCGATCTCCGATTGATAGAGGCCTTCCAGTTCGTCAGAACATTTCAACTTGACCCGCTTCCCAGCGGCGTCCCTGACATACTCGCCGGAACCAAGTAGCAAGAAGACCCCATTACAGACCCGCTCCTCTTCATGCTCTTCAGGATATCCAGGGTCACCATTCTTTAGGTACATGACCGCCGGACTGTAGCTGCCAGAAGACGTAATATCAAAGTCAAGCTCTACCCCCTCACACGAAACAGGAACAAGCCGAGTGACCTCTTCTAAGACAGAAGGAGGTATCTCCTTCTCGTAGGTGAGATCATTCCAATGATCTCCACTAGCTGCGCCTAGCTCACGTCCTAGCTCAACTGTGAAGATGATAGGGACTTTAGTCCATTTACTCATAGTCGTTCTCCTCAAGAAAGTAGCCAAGCGAACTGCTCGGCCTATCGGTCACGCCCCCTATTGCTAGGGAGCGGTCCGTCAGGTCGAAGCTAGAGCAAGGAAAGGAAGGTCGCACCACTAGGGGCAAACAAGACCCGCAGAGCAACCCGGAACCCGAATGTCTGCCACACGAGCAGAACGTGACGCCGTTGGATGAAGCCGGTCATGTTAGTTGCCCCCACGAGCGTAGCGATCGTAACCCGCTTCCGTAGCCGCACGCTCTTCTTCGGGGGTCATAACCACTTCAACCCCGATCTGGCCCTCACCGAAGACGTGCATCGTGGTCCAGAACTTATCGCCGTAGACAAGCCGTATTTTCTTGGGGGCTTCCCAGACATCGGGGGCTTCAACGATAAGAAGTTGTCGCATGTCCGGCAAGGTAGTCTGCCGAACGTAGAAGTAGAAGGTTTTCACGTTATCGCTCCTCAAGTTAATAGCCCGGCGAAGTGCCCGGCCTATCAGTCCCCTGCCCCATTAGAGGCAAGGGTAGGATAGGTCGTACTAGCTAAGCCGGCGGAGATTGGCGTGGATGTCTCCCATGCAGGGGCAAGCTGCGTCATATGCCGCCTCGGTCGCAGCTTCAATGTCCTCGTCGGTCATTTCCGGCTTGGCAAACTGGTCACGGTACGCCTCTTGGATGGCCATGTAGAAAGCCCCTCGTTCAAGGCTCACCGAGTTGCTGGCTGACTTGCCTGCCCTCAACGCCCCGGCCTTACCAACGAAGTAGAACCCGTCGGCAGCAGGTCTGGTGAACGTCCGGTACTTACGAGTCTTGGAAGGGACCTCAATGGCCCCTCGCTTCAGAATGGCCTCAATGACCATGTCATGCAGATGTTTGGTTTTCATCATACGCTCCTCAAGGTACTAGGCCGGCGAAATGCTGGCCTTCCAGTCTAACCCCCTATTGCTAGGGGGCTAGTAGGGAAGGTCACACTAGGCAACCGGGGCAGCTTCCGGGGCAGTCGGCACAACCGTCGCAGCCACTTCAACCTTTGGGGCTGTAACGGGCTTGGCCAAGGTAGCCGAAACCGCAGCGTAATCCGTTTCCACCCCCGCAGTAGTCAGGTAGAAACCGTACCCACTGCCCACCCCACCTTCGGGTAGCTTGTCGGCCACCCCTGTAAGTCCACCCGCAGCGGCATGGTAGCAGTAGTGCCGGACGTCCCGTCCACTTAGGGTAATACCGGACTCCGCCGCCTTACCGATAACTTCCTTGGCCGACTTGGCGGTTAGGTTGCTTGTCGCCCCCAATGCCTTAAGCGTACTGAGAACCGCGACCTTTTTCGCACTCCATGGCAAGTCGTAAGTACGGGTCGTCCCGCTGTTTGGCAACCCTTTTCCGTACGTCTTGTCCGTAATCTTCTTGGCAGGCTTTTCCTCTTCAGGTGTGGGGGCTGCTTCAGATGTGGGGGCTGCTTCAGATGTGGGGACCACCTTCTGGGATTTACCTTTCCTAGCCTTTGGGGTCTCAACAACCGGGGTGGGGGCCACAATTTCGGGGTTGGCAGCTTCTGCCGTGAGTGCATGTACCATATTACTAAAACTCCTAACTGGTGTTGTCTGGCTTATGGGGGGCTGACCTAAGTGGTCAGCTTTTGTTATCCCCCATTGCCTTACAACCTATTATAACCTGCTGACAAATAGTTGTACGTAAAGAGCGGAGAAATTTAAAAGATTTTTAGGGGGGCCACTGATGGGGGGCTGTTTATAGTTGCTGTGGGGTCCTGTATCACGCAAGATTCATGCCAAACAAATTGATTCCGTTCGGCCCTGGTAAGATGGCGGGTATGATTAAGCTAGGACGAATGCAAAGGATAGTCAGAATAGGAAGTCTGGTAAAGATAGGAAAGCGGGATAAGATAGGGGGTCTATGTAAACGGCGGTGGTTGAGTCGTAGAAAAAAGCGGCATGGCCCCCTACTTACGGTCATGATTTTCAAATAGTTCACTAGTATAAAAGAGTATACCACTAGTAGGTTATACCTCCCCAATTTACGGTCATGATTTTTCAAATATCACTAGTGTACGGCTGTATAGTACAGCACTGTTGTCTAATTAGGGCGGCTTACCTTCCTTGTAAACCATCCAATTTTTACAGACTTCCTCAAATTCGTCTGACCCCTACTGGCCTATGAAATTTTAGAAAATAATTAGCAATTATAAGTTGCCAATGTGGTATAATAGAACGGGTTGCAATTCAACAAGCAAAGGGAAACAAAATGACGCTCAAAGAACAACTAGCTGAGCTACAGACTATTAACACAGGATACGCTTGGCAGAAAGGTGCTTGGAAGAAACAATGTGAGCATATTCTAGCTGAGATCATCGAACGACTAGAATCTCCACAGTACGTAGAGAACGTTACTCAACTACCAAGCCGTGAAGCTGAAAGGTTGGCGGATGCAATACTTGCTAATGATGTCACAAAACTTATAGATCAGTTCGGCTATGGTGAGAAGATCACTATGGGCCATGTGACCAGAGCTCTAGCAAACTTAGTGAAGCGAGGCAAGATCAGCAGAGTTAGCTACATACGCGACCAGGGAACAGATAAAGCAGGAGATTAAGGATGGGGATTTCTGCTGGGATGATTTACTTGCAGAGTGGCTCTATCAAGCTCAGGAATAATCATGCACCTCTACTTTGACAACGTACAATCTGCCTTCCATACCCTAGTCAGGGACGTTCACGAAGGTAAGATTCCAACTACTAAGACCACGAGCAGATACGGGGACATCCAAAAGATTTGTGAGCCGGTGATGATCACATATCGTAACCCATGTCAGCGAGTCTTGATCAATCCAGCTAGGGATGCGAATAGTTTCTTTCACGTCTATGAATCACTTTGGATGTTGGCCGGACGTAGGGACGTAGCCAGCCTTGCATATTATAACGCGAAAATGCGAGACTTCTCAGATGATGGAAAAGAGTTTAACGCTGCCTATGGGTTTAGATGGAAACATAACTTTGGGTATGACAAGTGGATGGACACAGCTATCGGTAAGATGTCTCAGTGGACCGAGATTGATCAACTTAAGACGATCATTGACCAACTTAAACGCAAACCAGATAGTCGTCGTTGTTGGTTAGAGATTTGGGATGTTCAGCAAGATCTCATCAACATAGATGACTCAAAAGATCTGGCTTGCAACGTCGGAGCTTCATTTCGGATTAACCCGGCTACAGGTGCCTTAGACATCTCAGTCCACAACAGATCTAACGATATGATCTGGGGCTGCCTTGGAGCTAACGTTGTCCAGTTCAGTATCCTACTTGAATACATGGCGGCTCACATTGGTGTGCCAGTCGGAAAATATCATCAGATAACGGACGATCTTCATATCTATCAGGCAACATGGTTTCCAGATCGATGGTTAGAAGCAGAGGGAAATGAGCTGAACGTTCCAAGACAACATGTTCCGCTAGTCAAAGACCCCGCGATATTCGATCAGGAAGTCGTGAAGTTTGTAGACCTTAGTCCACATGAACGGACCATTACTAACTGGAAGGAGCCGTTCTTACAGCACGTCGCCACCCCTATGTGTCATGTCTTCAATCTACATAAAGATCGTCATTATGACATGGCAATCAAGGGCATAGAACTGATCAAGGCAGAAGATTGGAGTCTTGCAGCTACTCAGTGGGTGGAAAAGAGGAAGAAAGCGTGGGAAGCTAAGCAGGGATCAGCAGAATGAAAACAATATTCATCTTTCTTACTACTTGTACGATCCTAGGTTGCACAAGTAAAGAACTATCAACTATCACGAAGCCTACTTCAACTAGATATGAACTAACCGGTGACTATGTGATGAATAGTAACGGACAAGACTGTAACATCTCGTTTCGTAAGGACGGGACTATGACTTGTGATGGCTATAGTGGTTGGAGTGACTGGTCGCAAACTGGAGATGTTGCCCACTTTGGACTAGGAGCGGAAGCTATTGATTGGAAGATTGAGTGGTCACACCAAGGGTACGTGGCTACCCTAACTCCACCTGATCCTAGATTTGTAAAACACTTAAGAAGACGATAACCAATGATTTAAGAAAGGGAACAAGATGAGAGTATTTCCAACACTTTTAAGAAAACGAGCTTTCCATCAGTACTGAACTTTGTACTCTGAACAGAAGGCTATCCGTTTACAGATGTCAATGAAGTAGTCTTGATCAAAGTGATTTTTCATTCGATTTACATCCTTATGAATCCATTGAACGTTGCTAATCAGATATCCCAATGAAGAATCAATACGATCAAGAGAAGCGGTTGTACCATTTCGGCCTCCAAAATACAGTGGTAATCCAGTTAGGCTGCAACGGCGGTTTTGGGCTTCAAACAGTTCCCAAGCTTGTTTGATCGTGATCTCAATACGTCTGTCACAACTTTGTGCATGTTCTACCATTCGTGTCCAATAGGAACGGCTGAGTTCACCATAACCATTGAATAATTTGCTTCTGTGATTCTTTGGATACTTATTACAACCACAACTGTGTGAATGATGACTGGTAAGGTTGAATTTATTGACTAATTTTTCTCTACCGCACGAACAACGACAAAGGAAGAAAGTAGTATCAGCTTGGCTTATCACTGTCCATTCGCCATAAATAGCTCCACATTCAACCTTGCTTTTGTTGTCCGGTTTGCACAAAGATAAGCCGTATTTTCGCATATATTTGAATACGACAGGACGAGAACAGCCGAGACGGTTAGCAATTTCAACCGCCCCTAACTTTTCCTCAATTAGTGGGATCAATGCTTGTTTTGAGAGATTGAATGGTTGAGTCATGTACCTAGTTTACCATATCTTTACAATACTGTAAAGGCAGCTACATTAAGGAGTAAAAGTATGCGTGTATTCCCTACTTTGTTTAAGAAAACCAGCACTGGTGCGATCAACGAATGGGAAATCGGCGTTCTAGAAAACAAAGATGGGACGGCCACTATCACGATCTACCAAGGTCACGTTGACGGAGCGAAACAGCTCTACGACGAGACTATCACTGAGGGCAAGAACCTTGGTAAGAGCAATGCTACGACCCCACTACAGCAAGCCATAGCTGAAGCAGAAGCCAAGTGGGTCAAGCAACAAGAACGTAGGCAGTACGGTATGGACCCCAGCGGTAAGGAATCTGCTGAAAAACGAGCAGCGGCCCCTATGCTAGCCCAGAAGTATCAAGACCACTTTAAGAAAGTGGACTGGTCTAAGGCTTTCATGCAGCCGAAACTGGATGGTAATCGTTGTCTAGCTAAGCGGGATAACAACGGGGTTATTACGCTTTGGACCAGAGGCAATAAGGAAATTGTTACGCTGCCCCATATCCAAGAGGCCCTCAGGCCAGTAATGCGTAATGGTGAAACCTTTGACGGCGAAGTCTACATCCACGGTACGCATGTCACAAACCTGCGATCATTCCTTACAAGGGAACAAAGTGGATGTGAACTAGTACAGCTTAGGTTGTATGATGTTGTAGTCCCATTGCCGTTTGATGATCGGGTTAACCTGCTGTCTAGTCGGATAGATGACTACGCAGACGAAAGCACGATCAACCTAGTAGAAACGGTCAAGGTCCTTGATGAGCAGCACTTGATGAAGTTCCAAGCAGCCTGTATAGAGTCCGGATTTGAAGGAGCAATGCTCCGTTGGGGTCCGTTTCCGTATGAGGCAGGCAAGCGGTCTAAGGGCCTTCTCAAGGTCAAGACCTTCGAAGATGCCGAGTTTCCAATCATGGACGTAACACCCGGTACGAGTACGTTTTCGGATTGTGCTATTTTGTGGTGCAGAACCCAAGCTGGTAATGTCTTTACACTCACTGCGCCCGGTACGCTTGAGCAAAAACGGCAGATCTTGCTTGACAAGGATCAAGTTATAGGTAAGCGAGTAACGATTAAATATTCCGGGATGACTAGAACCGAGTCACCAGTCCCTTTTCAGCCGGTCGCAAAAATTATTTTAGATTAAGCTTACCCCTCTTATGGTATGATGAAGGATTAACGTGCCCAATGGCTAAATCAGTCTTAACCAAGCAGGACTTCGTTCGTAGGTATGCAAACAATGAATTTGGAAACCATACCAGAACTTGGTCTAACGTAGATGAGTTTTTTAGGTATTGGAATAGTGGCGGAGTAGATTATCGTGGAGTGGTTTATCATCTACGAAATAGAGTAGCAGGAGGTCCTACTTATTACGATCTGCATGGTTTGGAATTAGCTGCATTATACGGAAAGCTAAGAAAAGAGGGCCATAAACGAGACCAGTTCTACGTCAGTGAAATGGCCCCAGACTGTACCATTTTCCAAGGAGAAGTTATGCGGGACGTAGGAGGTCTTAGCCTGACCTTCAGTCTCATCAATGCCCCGATGCGTGCTGCCTTGGCTCAGCAGACTTTACATGCTCATGGACTACAAGCCAAGTTACTATTAGAACACTACCTAGATCCGGGAGATTACGACTGGATTATGGAATTATTAGAGGAATACAATAATCCTCCGCACGTGATAGAGTTTTCCCACTACGCTATTCCCTGTGGAACACTGAACAGACGATGTGTTATCTGGGAATGTCGTGGAGCTTACTAACCAGAAGGAGAAAGAAAATGGATATAAAGACTTACAAAGCTCTTGCCATGAGGACACGTTGTCCACAAGGCGATACCGTAATTGAACGATTACAAGGAAAGTCTGCCTACGCTAGGGTGAATCACACAGCCTTGCTCCACGGTTGTATTGGTCTGACTGGAGAAGTTGGTGAAATTGCCGAAGCTCTTAATAAAAGTGAATGTGATGAAGAACCACTAGATACTATAAATCTAATTGAAGAGATTGGGGATTGCGAGTGGTATATGGCTGAAATTCAAGACGCATTAGACACTACAATCTCAGACAAAGACTTAGTTAAAGTTAGATGGTCTCTCCCAGTCATACATCAGCTACTTTCCATAGAATGTGGAAAACTCATGACTATCATGCAGAGGTGGCTGTTCTACGGAAAAGGATTAGATACGAGTAAGGTCATTGATTCTCTACCCCAGATTCTTTACTGTACTAGTGGGTTAGCTAATCTAGTTGGAGTTGATATTTATCAAGTCAGAAATAAGAATATCGCCAAACTCAGAAAGCGATTTCCTGAAAAGTATACTGACTTTTTGGCTGATGAAGAAAACAGAGATCGGACTGCTGAAAGGAAGATTTTAGAAGGAGAACCTAAAGCTGAACCAGAAAGCAAATGTACAGTTTGTGGAGCACCCTGCTTAGGAATGCTAGTTGTCTGTTTTAAACATGCTGTTCCCAATGGACGATGTCATCTAGGAAACCCTAGTGCTAGTCAGATAGCAGAGATGATCGAAAAAGAACGATCAGCAAATCAGCCGGAAGTTGGAAAGATAGGAGAGGTTCAGGGTACAGACGGAACTCCTACTGACTCACTATGGTCGACTCCAAGAGAGCAGACAGGAGCAGGATTTGCTGAATTGCCAGAAGAAAAACCAGAGAATGAAGTTAATTTAGCCGACTGGCACGCTTTTGATAAACGAGGACATCTAACTGATAGTTATTCCCGGCTATGTCGCTTATGCCAGCGAGTTGCAATCCATAAGAACAATAGTGTTGGAGTCTGTCCTGACTGTATGGCTGAGCTTAGGAAAGAGCTCCGTAAAGAAGAAGCCATAAAGCCCTAACCCTCTACCCTAAATAGGTGGTATAATAGTCAATTGACGTTGCAAGCGGTAGTGTTAACCACGATCTCAGATAGGGAATGAATCTACTAGTTTAACCGGCCATTAGGAAGAAGTTTCTAATGGCCCTTCTTATTGGTTAGGAAGATCAATGCCAAGAGCACCTAAAGACATTCCAGACACTTTACGTCCGTACATTAGCAATGGAGTTAATTTAGAATGGGGAGAACACGATCATGAAGCTAAGGGAGATTGTCCTTTTTGTGGCAGGGAAGATAAGTTTTCAGTAAACATAGACACTGGTCAGTATCGCTGCTTTATTTGTCAAGATGGAAATACGAAAGGAGGCGGCAATCCATACATCTTCATACGTCATTTACATAAAGAGAGTCTCAGAACAACCAATGTAGACCAATACGCAGATTTAATCAGGGACAGAAAGCTACTATCAGTAGAAGCGTTAAGAGTCTGGGGTTGTTGTAGAAGCGTTACAACTGGAAACTGGATCATCCCAGGATACAGTCCTAGTGGTGAGATCTGTCAGATCTATTCTTACGTTCCTAAAGGCGGTAGGATGCTCATGCTTCCTACAGCTACTCTAGGTCACCAGATGTTCGGTCTTTCCTTACCACTTACAGACGTAGTGTGGTTAACAGAAGGACCTTGGGATGGTATAGCATTATGGGAAATAATGAGCATGACCAGCATGACAGAATCTGGGCTTGCTCCATTAAGTAATGGAACTTCCCTACTGGCTACGAATAGCGTCATGTCTATTTCTAGCACTGGAGCAATGGGTGATCCATTCATAAAATATATTCCGATGCTAGCCGGTAAGACTGTTAACCTGTGCTTTGATAATGACCATCCTCATTACAATGAAAAGACAGGTGAACCAATTGATCCAAGCGGTTGGTTAGCTACCAAAAGAGCATTGATGCTCTTAGATTGTGATACGCCTCCAAAGCAAATCAACTTTATTAGGTGGGGATCTAACGATATTGGTTATGAGGGAGTCAATCTAGAACTATCAAACGGATATGATGTTAGGGACTGTCTAACTGAAACTCCTAAACATAGTATGCTTCCAAGACAAGCTAGGATCACCGCCCTTGGAAATTTGTTTGATTTAGTTCAACCAGTACCAGCTACTTGGATAGCCGAAGCAAAGGACCATAAGGATAAAGAACAAAAACACGAACTGATTTGTAAGACATGCCATAGTTACGAAAAACTAGCAGTAGCATGGAGTCAGGCTTTAAATTGGACTAGTGGCCTTGATCACGCTTTTCCTATCATGCTTGCTTGTACTACTAGCACCATGATGTTAGGAGATCAGTTATGGTTCAGAGTGCTCGGGCCTCCAGGCTGTCTAGCTGGTAGTACCTTCATTTATGATCCGACTGATGGAACTAAGAAAACTGTAGAAGAAAGGTGGAAAGAATCAATACCATTTCACGTGTATTCTCGTATGGAAGACGGAACTATTGGAATAGTAGAAGCCTTGCAACCTAAAAGATATCAACCGACTCTGATCTATAAAGTAAGATTTAAGTCAAGTAGAGAAATACGAGTCACTTCCAGACATCGATTCTGGGACGGTACTCAGTATGTTGCTCTTCGGACAATTCTTCCGACCAACCAGCATCATTCTTATCCCATTCCTTCTATTTCAGAAACAGAGCTTCCAAATAAAGAGCGATATGAAGAAGCTACTAAGTTAACTGGATATTCTATTACTAGGATTCTAGTTAAAGAACGGATAGACACTATAGTAGAAGTGATAGAAGACGGAATAGAATCCTATTATGATTTCCATGTTCCGGAAACGAACAATTACTGGGCAGAAGGAGTCTTTAATCATAATTGTGGAAAGACTACGCTCGCAGAGGCTATCGCAGTCTGTAAAAAGCATGTGAAGTCAGTCAGTACATTGAAAGGAATGTACAGTGGGGCAATTGACGAGTCTGGTGAAGACTTCAGCCTAATTAATTCAGCAGCTAGCAAAACTCTAGTAGTTAAGGATGGTGATCCTCTTCTACAACAACCAAATCTTGGTCAAATTCTTAGTGAACTTAGAGATATCTATGACACTGTAGGAAGACCAAACTACCGAAATAAGGCTAAAACTAGAGAATATCTGCACAAGCGGATGACTTTGCTTCTTTGCGGTACAGCTAGTCTAAGACACCTAGATGATAGTGAATTAGGTGAACGCACACTTGATTGTGTCGTAATGAAGAAGATTGATGATGATTTAGAAGACGAAGTATTAGATATAATCGCTAATAGGAGTGCTGCAAATCTTCAAGTAGAAGTCAACGGCAAAGCAGATACTCACTATGATGGAGCCTTACTTAAGGCCATGCAACTTACCGGAGGATATGTAGAATACCTCAGAGAAAGGGCAGTTGAGCTCATAGCTGACTTAACTATTTCAGAGGAGGTTAAGTACCAGTGTACTCGTCTAGGTAAGTTTGTTGCTCATCTACGAGCCAGACCCTCTAAGAAACAAAAGGAAACAGTCCAGAGGGAGTTTGCAAGCCGTCTTACCAGTCAATTTGTTAGGCTAGCTGGTTGCCTTGCAGTAGTTCTTAACAAGACTACAGTAGACAATGAGATTATGCAGCGAATTCGTAAAGTCGCTATGGATACTAGTGACGGGACTACGTTCAAAATTGTTGACTATCTAAGGCAGAATCCAGAAGGGTCAGCTCTCTTATCAGTAGCATCCATCATCTGCCAGAGTACAGAAGAGGCAGCGAGACTCATTCAGTTCCTCATTAACATTGAAGTCGTCGAACAGTTTGCTATGGAAGGACAAGTTAGAGGAACTAGAATGCGTTATCGGTTAACTCCAAGGATGGTTAGAATGTGGCACGCAGTTCACATGGAGGTATGATATGGAACCATTAGAGAATTGGTCGCTAAAAGACTATTTCGAAGACGACTAGACTGGAAATTATGACTCAACTTCTTACTCCAAAGTGGGGAACTCCCCCAAGACGTTATCACAAAGACCAGTACGAAATACGTACCAGCAAATGCCGTGGAAGGCTGATGGATTGTGGTCGACGTTCCGGCAAAAGTTTGCTTTCTTGTGAAATTCTAGTTAGTCATCTTCTTGACGAAATTCCAGGCTGTCCACGTCCATTGTACATCTGTGGAGCTCCAGTACAACATCAAGCAAATGAAATCTTTTGGGATCTTCTACTAGATCTAATTCCAGATGAATGGATAGATGGTGGCAAGAAGGGAGATAATGTCCGGCTTTCAGACCCTAGAACTATCACTTTAGCCAATAACGCAAGAATCACAATTGCTGGGCTAGATAAACCACATCGTATCGAAGGAAAATACATCAATGGATTTGTGGGTAGCGAGTGGAGTGACTGTTTTATAGCTGGAACTATGGTGGATACTCTGAACGGCCCCTGCCCTATAGAGCAAGTCTTGCCAGGAGATTTAGTGTTCAATGCTTCTGGTACTGGGGTTGTTGAAGCAGTTACACAGAGACATAAAATTTCAGTTGCAAAGGTGTGTTGTGAAGACGGGTATAGTACAGTATGTTCTATTACTCATAAATTCTTTACTCAGCGAGGCTGGGTAGAAGCCCAACACCTTTGCAAAGGAGATTATCTTGTCAGTACAACTCAAGCCATGCGGATTCTGCGGCGAGCCGATGACAGGGGCAGCCCAGAAGAAAGTATGTTCCAGAAAGTGTGCCAACGCTCTGTATCTAAGAAAACACGGGATACAGAAAATCTGCGAAGTCTGCAAACAACCCTTTCTTACAACGCCACAATACTTAGAAAAGCGGTTCTGCGGAACATCTTGCTCAGCGAAGTGGAGGATGTCACAGCCGGAACATTATTCCAAGGTTCACAACGACAAAGTCCATCAAAAGATGGCAGAAACAAAGCAGAAACTAGTTGCCTCCGGTGTAGATCTGACCGGAATAGCCAGGAAGGCCCAAGAAGGCAATCATCCTATGCACAATCCGGAAGTTTGCAAGAAAGTCAGCGAAACGAGGAAACAGTTGGGATTGAACTGGGGAGAGAATCGTTGGAAAGATGGGCAGGTGTCCATACCCCAGCAGATGATTTTGGATGCAGTAGGTCCAGACTTTGTGAAGGAACTACCGTTGTATCAGCCGGGATACAGACACTTTTCGATAGACATAGCTCACAAGCTCAAGAAACTGGCGATAGAGGTGGACGGGCAGAGCCATATGTATCAGGACAGGAAGGAACGGGATCGGAGGAAGGAAGAGTTATTGAAGGAGCGTGGGTGGATTCTGTTGAGATTTACGAATCAGGAAGTCCTGAATTCCTTGCCCTCAGTAGTGGAAAAGATACAATCACTCTGTATGACCTTACCGTCTCTGGACATCCATCATTCAGCGTAGATGGACTACTAGTTCATAACTGTAAGCCAGGGACATTCGATCGCACTATCAGACCAATGCTTTCTGACTATCACGGCTGGTATATCCTTGAAGGCGTCCCCAAAAGGCAAGGTATCGGAGCGTCTTGGTATCGCAACTTGTGTGAGCGTGTAACCGCCACAGAAGAACGACGTAGGCAAGGCTTACCACCTAGCGACGAGGATTATCCAGACTGTATTCGTAGAACATGGCCAGCTTGGGACATTATGGACCCGGCCGAAGTTGAAGAAGCCCGCCGTACGATGTCCCCAGAGGACTTTGAGGAACAGTATGGAGCTAAGTGGACGAACATTGGCGGTAGCGTCTGGACCCAGTTCAATAGGGAATTCAACGTCCGACCCTGTGAACATCGTAACAACCTGCCGATCGTCTGTGGTCAAGACTTCAACAACACTCCTATGTCTTGGACTCTAAGTCACAAGGTCGGTGACTTCTTTGAGACGTTTGATGAGATGGTAGTCAACAACACCAACACTGCCCAGATGATGAACATGCTTTGGTCTAAGTGGGGCCATCATAAGGGCGGTTGGCAATTCTACGGTGATGCTAGCGGCAAGAAGCACACGACTAATTCACCAGTGAGCGACTATGCCATCGTGGCTAACCATGAGCAGTTTAAAATGGCAGGGCGAACCATGCACTACCCTCCCGCTAACCCTAACCGTAGGGACAGATTTGCAGCGGCTAATGCTAGGCTCTGCACGGCCGACGGGATTAGACACGCCTTTATAGATCCTAAGTGTATTAAGCTGATTGAAGACATGCAAATGAGATCCTACACACCTGGGACTATGCTTCTGCCCAAGAATGAAGGGATGCTTGGCCATATCAGCGATTCATGGTCGTATCCGATTTTCAAGCTATGGCGTATCGGCTTCGATGTTGGAAAAGGCAGCAATCGTGTTTACATCACAGATGGTCCTTCACTTGAGTATCCCAAAGAAACTCATATTAAGACTCCGACCGAATTATTAGCGGGGCTGCAATAATTTTAGTTTTTAGTTATAATAAGAACCTACCTGTTTATCGCTAGTAAGAAAGGAAAACTAAAATGTCCGAACGCTTTAGGAACTTTGTGACCCAGTCTGAACACCATTGCCCCGATTTAGATGGGTTACATATCAAACCACCTGAAGTCATAGTAATCGGATCTGAGTTAGCTCGTAAACTAATCGGACGAGATTTTTCAGAGATTTCAGTTTCAGCTAAAGATAGGGATCTTGTTTGGGCTACAGTTACGTTTCCAATCTATGTTGAAGATATTGAAACATTACGAAAAATGAAGAATAAAGCTTTCCCTCCAAAGGAACTTACTAATGAGTAACAATTCAAACCCAAATTTGCCTACCCCACGATCTCCAACACAACCAGTCTGTGCGAATTGTAAGCATTGGCAACCCCAAGTTCAAACTTGTCACAGGTATCCCCCAGTGATTATTGGAGTTGTGGACGAAGCAGCTACTCTCTATCCGCAAACAAAGGCTGGTGACTGGTGCGGTGAACATGAATTTCAAGTACAAGTTCAAGACCAATTCATAGTCAAGCAAACCTACAACCTTCCATAAGAAAATATTATGACTAAAAAACAAACTACTCAGTCGGTAGATGTCAAAGAGCAAGGGTCTTCCCTTTCTACCTTGCCCGAGTCAGATCTCCATCTACCGACTGCTGAAACACAGCAAGTCTGTGATCTGTGCCAAGGATCTGGTGAAGTTGAAGATGGGGACGAAACCATTAGTTGCCCACAATGCCAACAACAAGCCGTAGAAAGCCAAGAGATGGCCCTAGCCGTTGCTACAGCGGCAGCAAATGGGGCAAGTAGCCAAATACCCACCCAAACCATAACGGGCAACACACTGCAACCTAGTGCGTTCAATGGGGCGGAGGAGCAATGCCCTAATTGTAAAGGAGTAAGATACTTTAGTGAGTTGGTAATGAATGATGAAGGAAAGCCGATAAGGACTACAATACCTTGCGGACGATGCAATGGTAATGGATTTATCACTATTCCTCTGTATTCACCAGTTCTTGCTCAAGAAAAAGCCCTAGAATCTAAGTGGCCTACTGAACCTCTTGAGATCAACTGGCCTTGGGTCCATGAACCTGACCCAGTCGTAGGAACAATAGTTGGCTGGAACTGGAAGACTGAAGAAGTTGCAGTAATTACAAAGCAGCCTCAGTTCTTCAATATGAAGCCATGGAGGGTGATTATTGAAGTTCAGCCAATGCCAAAGCATTTACTCTCTTGTCTTGTAATTTGTACTACTGAACCTCTTGTTCATAAGAATGTGATCTGGTACGCTGACTGGACTCGGACAGGGCAGAAACAAATTAAGGAAGATGCTGGTCAATTTGAGCAAGATCGTGAAGTCTTCTCCGGTAAGTGCATCATTCAAGAGTTAAAATAAGATGGAAAAGCTTAGCGGAAAGTGGACTAGTAAAGAGCTAGGTGTTAATGAGTGCTGCGACGCTAATACGCAACAAACGCAACACGGGCGCAAATGTTCGTTTGGAATTGCGACTCTCCTAATGAGCCCAGCGTTGGAGCCTCGCGTTGTGAAGAGTGAACGCCATCGCAAGGGATGTTGCCGGAATGCAACTCTTTTTGTGGTGATAGAGCAACTTCTAAGAAGTAGCCTCTTCGGGGCTTGACTTCTTAGAAACACATGGTAGTTTTGCTATAGAGACAGCGACGACAACAAAGTGAATTGGAAAACAACCGGGCAGATCGCCGACGACTTTGGCGTGACGCCCCAGACTCAGGCGGGTCATGGATTCGTTTGCCCGAGCGAAACCTGACCCGCCTGTTCTATACTTGGGTTGGATTGCCTACAAGCGTGGCAAGACCGTGTTGGTGTGCAGCGAGGCGTACACGTCTCGCACCGACTCCCGTAGTGGTGAAATGGTCAACGTCGGAGCGGCGAAGACCATCAACGGACTTGACAGGGATGTCAATGGTGCTCGCGGGACTTTCCTGCGAGCGTTGGCAACTTGAGCCAGAGACACCCCATATTCGCTACGTTTCGTTGCGAATGTTGCGTTTCAAATCAAGTGCTTTAATTAGTAGTAAATAGACTAGCCTCCAAAGAATCCTTGGGTTAAACTGGTTTGGTACCCGTTTACCTTGGATTATCTTCACTTTCCAGTGGAGAGCTTTGGAGGCTGTTCTATTATGTACACGTTTGGATCTGTAGCAACGGGTACTTCTCCTTCTCAACCAGCAACTAACTCGTATCCAATTATAATAGCAGATGCTCAGTTACCTTTCGTAACTAGAGCTGTGTATGTTGGAACGAGCGGTACTCTAGAAGTTACTCTGTGTAATGATGCTGCCGCTATTCCGGTCCAAGGTCCGGGTAATACCGCTGCTACTTGGACATTCACTAGTTATGGTTGGATTACTATCGCCAACCATGGATTCACCACCGGCCAGTATGTCATGGTCGCTGGTGGTACTTTACCGACAGGATTATCTACAGGTGTCGGATACTTTGTAATCGTCATAAATGCTAATACCATCGCATTGGCTACTTCAGCCGCTAATGCGACAGCCGGAACAGCAATTACTCTATCTGGTACATCTGCGACTTGTAGGGTCTATCGTACATGGCAAGTTTCTGGTAACACTGTCATAATTCCAGGTCATGGTTTTGTTAGCGGTGATCGTGCGATGGTGTATTCTGACACGACTCTAGCTACTGGAATAGCCGCACAGACTGCTTACTACATCGCTGTAGTAGATGCCAACACAATTGAATTCGCGACTTCCTATGCTAATGCGATAGCAGCTACTCCTACAGTGATTACTCTTAGCGGTTCTCCAGCGGGAATCTTTTCAGTGTTTAAGAGTACACTGATTAGTTCAGCCTCGGTAGGTTATCATTCACTTTGCTGTCAGCGAGTTAACGCAGCTTCTACTGCTCTTTTAGTTGTGGGACTCTATTAAATGGCAACAAGAACCGCAAGTGTGACCGGAAACTGGGCGACAGCAGCTACTTGGGGAGGAACTGCTCCTTCACCAGGAGATACTATTGTAGTCAACACTGGTATCGTAGTGACAATTGCCGCCAATATAGATCTAAGTCTATTTGGAACATTAACTCTGAACGGAACTGGTAGTATTCAGATTAATTCTGGAGTGACCGTGCTCACAGTTCCATCAGGGTGGACGATAGCTACTAACAATGGAACTATCAGTAATAACAAAGGAACTGTGACTACTAATAGTGGAACTGGAGTTGTCAATAACAACTCTGGTACTGTCGGTACGAATAGTAGCGGAGGAATAGTTAGATGTCACACTACTACTGGATCAGTAACTACTAATGCAGGGACAGTACAACTGTCAACTGGGGTGGCAACTCATCCTCTAGGAACAGGCACACTTCAAATAGCTCCAGGAACTATTCCTCCTAGCTTAGGACATTTTGGATTTGGATTTTAACCCATAACATTGAAAGAATCAGTAAAATGAAGTCGAATGAAATCAAAGAACGTATCTCAGCTATTCGTAAGATGGCAGCTTATGGTCCAACTCCTTTAGAAGAAGGTATTCTTACTTTTCTTGAAGATTTGACTGGTGTGAATGATGAACAGCCTGCTCCAGTTGATCCGGTTAGCGTTCCGGCAGAAGATGAAGACGTAGATGAGGATTAGAAATGGTACTTGACCCTAAAGGGGTTGCAACTGGCAACGCTTCTAATAGTCGTCTACCCCATACTGAGTATCAGCCGCTGGAAGGCCAGCAACCGCCTGTTCATATAGGAGCTGAACGGACCGGGTTCCAAGCGGTCATCACAAGTCCATGGGTCATGCGTTGGTCGGCCATACCCGCGACGTATGCGACATACAGAACAATCAGGAAAAACTCCACAGTAGCCCTAGCTAGAGAGTTAGCAGTTACCCCCATTATAGCTAGCGAATGGACTATTAAGTCTGATGAAGGGGTGCCAAAAGAGTGGGAAAATTATGTTAGAGATGTATTTATGCCACTCAGGGACGAATATCTGGCAACTGCCCTCTATTTTGGCGATGTTGACTTCGGTTATCAGTGCTGGGAAAAGATAATTGAACCGGCAGATGGATATCTGAAACTTACTAGGCTAAAACAGCTTTTACACGATATCACTGAGATCTGCATTGGTCATAAGGGCGGATTTATCGGTGTTCGTCAAGTTGGACAAAATCTTGGTCTAAATAACAGCATTCACTGTGGTTTTCGTGTTGAAGGAAGCTATCTTTATGGTATTCCACTCCTTGAAAACATCCGTACCATCTATAACATGTGGACGGACTGTAATGAAGGAGCACGCAGGTATGATCGTAAGATCGCTGGCAGCCATATCGTAGTTGAATATCCACCAGGAAGTAGCTTTGATCGCTATGGTAAGGAAGTAGAAAATGCTATTCTAGCCAATCAAATTCTCCAGACTCTTGAAAGTTCTGGGGGTATTGCTGTTCCTAGAGACCTCGCTGCCTATATGGCCCTTCTCAACACTCAGGATCCAGGGTGGAAAATCTGGATTATGGACTCTGGAGGCGGACATCAACACAGTTTTACTGATCGACTTGAGTACCTAGACAAACAGTTTACTCGTGGACTACATGTTCCTGAACGAGCGATGATGGAAGGCAGTCATGGTACGATGGCTGAAGCTGAAGCTCACGCTGATGTTATCTTTACAATCCAGGATATTAAGCATCGCAGAGTCACTAACGAACTTAATCGTCAGGCTGTCAGGCAGATGCTTTATCTAAATTTTGGTAAAGAATCAATTAAGGGGAGTCATCCAAGAGTCAGACTCATTGCTAGTCCTATTGCTGATAAGCAGAAAATGCTGTTCACTCAGCTCTATACGCAGCTTTTGGGAAGTCCAGCAGGTCAAAATGAGCTTCAACAGATAGACATGAAGTCTATGCGAGATCAGCTAGGTATTCCTACCCATCCAGCTGACCCAGGACAAGATGCTTTTGAGCAACAGCAACAAGGTCAGCCTCAACTCCAAGGTATTCCAGGAGTAAGTCAAGGTGTTCCAGGCGGTCCTGGCAGACAGATGGTCGCCTTGGACAAAGATGGACATCCAGTTACGGTGGATGGTAATCAGCCTCCGCAACAGCTTGCTCAAGCGATGGCCAATGCTATTGAAGGGAAGAGTACGGCTGTCGCATTAAGTGCAAGTACACTTGAAAAACTCTCTCTTAACGGTGAAAATGACACAGAGCCTCATCAGTATGCTTGTGTCATGGCTAATTTACCTGAGCCACTTCGTTCTAAGTGTCTAAATCTTGCAAGTCATATTCTTAACGATGAACTTGATGAACAGGGAAGAGAAGTTGAGCCTCATGTGACGGTCCTCTATGGTCTTCATACGAATGATCAACAAGATGTCAAAAAACTAGTACAAGAATTTGGATCAGTTAAGATTAAGCTGGGTCCATTGAAGATTTTTCCTGCTAATGAAAAGCAGTCCCAACGAGGTGGTTCACAATATGACGTTCTTTATGCTTCTGTAAAGAGCAAAGACTTAGTTACATTAAACAATGAATTGAAATCTCTGCCTCACACTAGCACATTTCCAAAATACGTTCCGCATGTCTGCATAGCCTACCTAAAACCAGGAGAAGGAAAGAAATACGTAGGCAGGAAGGATCTAAATGGGCAAGAATGTGAAGTAAATAGTGTGATATTCTCCCCGGTTGAAGGTCCAAAGACTCAAATACCCCTAAGTTTGAGTAATGAAGGAGAGCCTATAGAGTTAGAACCTGAAGAGCACGTAGACTATTCTCAAAAATGGCAACCAGTTTTGGGAGGTGAATACAGAAAGGTTGTAAACCTAGGAGTTCATCCTAATGGTAAGAAGGATGAATTGGATTTTTCTACTATACCCCACAAAATTTCAGGAGTTCATGGTTACTCGTTTGAGTTTAGTAGAACTCATCCAAAATCTGGGTATCCTACTACTCAACTAACTAGAGGCGGAAAACTTGCTTCTGTTTTTACTAGTGCTGTTGATTCACTAAAAGAGCTCTTAGATGATAAAGATCCAGATTATGTAAAATTTACAGCATTAGAACCGAAACGAGAGAAAGCCTATGATGCTCTCATTCAGCAGGGAGAGTCAGCAGGACTAGGAAACGGATTCTACAAGTTTATGAAGGACCCAAAACGAAGTATTGTGGGAGCTAGATACTACATCGTTCATAAGGATTATGCAGATCATCCAGCCTTCAAAGATATGATTAGGTATGGGTCTGAAGGATCAAATATTGGAACTGATAATAAAGAAGTATCTCAACGACTTGGTCAAGCAATGGCAGATGCTTGTGAAGCTGGAACAGGGCTTTCTAATGAGAATGATGAACAAGAGCCATGTATAAAACATAGATGGGATGGACCGAAGCATCTAATTCTCAGTTATCATCTACCCGGTTATAATCAAGGAGGACAGGAAGGATTTACAGGATGGGGAGATAATTTAGACGACGAATTTGCAGGAATGGATCTCTATGCTTCTAAAGAGCAACCAGGATATTTTCATGTCGCTGGAATAGGAGTAGATAAACCGTTTCGTCGTCAAGGATACGCTACTGAACTTTTCAACAGAGCTCATAATCTAGTACAAGAAGCAGGACATAAAGGGGTAATATCACATCCAGAAAATCGTTCTAAAGAGGCTGAAGAACTATGGTCTACCCTTCCTAAAAAGAAAGTGAACGATTGGGATTTATTTGCTCCAGAAGGAACAGGACTTTCTAATGAACCAAGTAAGTGTCCCAGTTGCTGGAGCCTTTCTGATAAGACCAAAGATGGTCGGTGTCAAATGTGCGGAGCATTAACTCTAAGTAATCAACCTGTTGTACGTAGAATGCCTTCCAATCTTTCTGGAGACAGGAGAACTCTACCTACTCAGTCGCATAACTCTAGCCAGTCTATTCCCGAACTAGTTGGACAGAGTTTAGATATGGCGAATGAAGAATCTACGAATTCATCTAATGAACATAGTAAAGAAGTTCGTAGGTATGAACTACCTACTAAAGAAGAATGGACTGAAGCTCAAAAAATAGTCACTCCACAAGTTATAATCCAGATTGAACTGGGAATTGAACAGTTAAATCTGGGTAGGACTGGACCACAAATAATAGGGATTCCTGGAACTTACGCTGGAGACGTTGTTGGACTTCATGTTGCTGTTGTTGACGGTGACTGGATTAAGGTTCACAATAATCCAGATATGGTCGAAGGGGATAATTGCCTACATAGCAAGGGAGTTGTCCCTAAAGGGTGGGTGTACGTAGATCGTAATGTTTACAAACATGACCGGGATCCTATTGCCATGCACGAAATTACTGAAACTCTGTTAGAAAAAGCCGGATGGGACTATACGAAGTCTCACCGAGCAGCGAATCAATTTGAAGACAATCGCCGAAAGAAGCTAGGAATCGGTATGTCTAATGAAGATGAGCAAGAATTAGCTCTTACTGACCCCTTGCGTGAGGGTGAAGAGTCTATTAACGGTCTGTTTGATACAAAGTTTAAAGAGCTTCGTGATCGACTAACTGATCCGGAGCAAATACAGCAAGTATCGAACAAGATTGGACAGCATCACGAAGCCTACATTGGTAAGTCTCTTCAAAATGCTGGAATTAGAGACCGTGCCACAGTTTCTGATCACACTAATGATATCGCTGGCAAACTGTTATCTAGTGGACTGTTTGAAAACTTTGACGAAAGTAGGGGAGTTCCATTTATAGGTGTGTTTAATCAGCGATTGCATCATTTAGCTCAAAATGCCAGCAGAGGAGAACGTAAATACGGAAAACGTAATCAGCAAGTTACGTCTGAAAAATCTTCAGAGTCTCCCCTTAACACTAAAGTAGATCCCACTACTCAGGAAGGAGGAATTAACACAGAACGGGTTAGGTCTAATCAAAAGTTTGACGATCAAACTGGGACTGAACACTTAGATTTTAGGCACCCAAAAGAAGAAGAGTTTATTGACGAACTCAGAAACCATATTGGGAGTAAGATGGGTGATTTAGGACTGATGATGTTGGAGTCTAAACTAGCAGGTAGAACATTCGGTGCTGTTCAGCCTGAGAATATGAAGGATAGGGAGTTTAAAGAACGAACACGAGACTTCAAGAATCACATCAAAGATTTTATCACTGAAAGAAGGAATGATCCTCACTTTGTTCGTAGGATTGAAGAGAAGATGACTAGACCAAGAACAGGCATGGGAACTTCTAACGAACATGATCTTAGCTTGGCCGGAACCTTATGTGACATACTTGGTGACAGAGGCCTAGTAGGGGCTATGGGGCACGTTGCAAGGCAGGGCCATAAACAGCCAACCACCCCACAAAAACCCGCCAAAACGCAAGCGAGGGCCCTCGCTGGGCATTTTGGGGCAAGCCGTGGTGGCAGGTTGCCAGTAGCCCTAAGTGGAGCTGAAGATGAAGTAGAACTATTCTTATGAGAATCTAACATGATAGTCAAACGGGGTAGTAAATTTGAGCTAGTTAGCCGACATATTGATCCTAAGACTGGTAAGA
>Ga0182016_10000938_pt1 | contig 35891 bp, 17 predicted proteins | sample 712S2MmetaG_FD_120491 | JGI IMG/M metagenome (GOLD analysis project Ga0182016, IMG submission 120491) | Permafrost microbial communities from Stordalen Mire, Sweden - 712S2M metaG | ecosystem: Environmental > Terrestrial > Soil > Wetlands > Permafrost | place: Sweden: Stordalen | collected...
AGCCTAACCGCAAAGAACCAGACCGACCGGTAAGCAGACAAAAGCAACACCGCAACCGGAAAAACTCAACTCGAATACCGCCAAGCAACGGGGCAAACGGCGTTCTCACGCAAACACTGAAGGCCCCTGCTCCCTCCGCACGGGGCGGATTGCGGTTCGTGGTTTCCCATCGTTTCCGCGGGAAAAAGCGGTAAGGATGGGGCGCGCAGCAGCCATGTTGAATGCGCCTCTGGTCGAACTGATTCGGCCGACTATCTCTGCCGGTAGAAGATGAGCGCGGAGCTGGGCGCGGTGGGTAACTGAATCTGGAGATGCGCCAGTTCGCTTCCCTTCATCGTTTTGATGGGAGCGTGGTCATACGTGGTGCGAATCTCGACCTCGTAGGTGGCATCGGGATTCAGGTGCTGAGGACGCACTTCCATCAGCATGAATGGACTCTTTGGGCGGCGCAGGAGCATCACCAGTCCGTCCTTGCTCTCCGGCCGGTCCCACTGCCAGGCAGTCCAGGTCTCGGCATCGCTGCTGTAGGGCAGAAGCGGATAAAAGTCTCCGTAGAAGTAGGGCTGCACCTCGCGGTACTCGCCGATGGCCTGCTTGATCCATGCGACCCATTCGCCGTTGTTCAAACCCGTTGCCCCAGGGCCCACGCCATAGCCCGCGTCATAGCCCAGGCGCATCAGATACAAGTGCTCCGGCGTGGTGTAGGGCCCAGGCTTGTTCCAGGGAGCAGCGCCGATGCCGTTTTTGTCTCCCGTGGTAAAGGTCTCGAAGCCCATATTCTCCGGAACCCAGAAGGCCAGTGCCTGGGTCTGCGCCTGCTCGGCGAGGGTATCCCAAAATCCCAGATCGGTGCGCCAGACGGAGAAGCTGCGCGACATCATCTCAATATCCAGCCGCCGGCCGCCGCTGGCGCAGTTGTCGATGCGCAGGCCGGGATGGCGCGCCAGCAGGTCGTCCCACATTTTGTAAAGGCCCTCGATGTGTCCGATCTCGGTCATGCCGATACGGTCCGGCGTATCCGCCGCTTTCCAGAACTCCGCTGGTCCCTGATTGAAGTCCTGCCGGTACCAGGTCATCCCGAAATGGGTGATGAAATCGGAGACCATATCGGTAAGTCCCTGGCGGGCCGCGGGATTTCCAAGGTCGGCCAGCAGCGTGGGATAAGTAGATGATTCAGATGGCCGGTGAAGAAACCAGCCGGGATGATCTTTGACGATCTTCTTGTCCGGCATGGCCGTTTCCGGCTCAATCCAGAGCGAAAAACCAAAGCCGTTTGCCTTGAGGGCCGCGCCGAGCGGATGAATGCCGCTGGGATAATAGAGCGGACTGGGAAACCAATCGCCGCGGCTCTTCCACCAGGGAAACCAGAGCGGATTGGTGGGGTCATTTTCAAGGCCTACCGAGGCTCCGTACCAGCCTGCATCGACGGCATAGAGATCGACCGGAATTTTATGGCCGTGGACCCACTGGATAAAGGCGAGCTTGTCGGCGATGGGCTCCGAACCCCAACTGCCGAAGAGGACGGGGCCGTGCATCGGCTTGCCGTTCTCCTGAGGAGTGTAGTGCGCAAAGAGAAGCCGCCGCCAGGGATTCTGCGCCTGCTGCCAGTCGCTGCCGGTCCAGCTCATGAGCACGATGCGCGGCGTGCGAATCTCCTCGCCGGGATGCAGCCGAAGATGGGTCTCCATCATTCCGCTGCTGATGGCGATGGTTTTTCCATCCGCGGAATAGTCGAAGTCGGCCTTCCAGCTTCCCGACCAGCCAATCGCTCCGATGAGTCCATGATCTCCGGTTTGCAGATTGAAGAAGGGCAAAGTATCCCCGGTTGAGGATCGGCCCCACGGGTCTTCGAGATGCTCGCTCTTGCCAGCGTCAAAGTGCGACATCAAAGGCGCGAAATCTTCAGCGCCTGCAAGGCTGCCCTGTGCATGGCGCAGGATACAGTCGCCGGGCAAGGCCGGAATAGCCCAGTGCAAAGGCAGAATGTTTTCGATGATCGGCGTATCGAAATCGCCGTCGTTGCGGAACCTGAGCACCCAATCCGCGACGCCGGGAAAATCAGGATAAAGCCGAACCTCGGCGGTAACTCTAAGATGCGTAGCTGGGTCGGTGTAGGAGAAGACCTGAAGCCGGCCGTCTTTTCCCTCCTTGACTTCGTGCGTCATCTTCCACGCTGTCAGCAATTGCGCGGAGCTGTTGCCGCCATACGTGAAGGAGAACGGAACGCGTTCCGGCTTCCAAAGCTCCGGCGAGGTCAGGTCGTTTGCCAACGTCTGACTCAGCGCGTCCAACGTACTGCATGCAAGAAAAAGGGTTGCAAAGAGGACTCGCATCCTGCGTCTGGTCTTGATTGTCCGGGCCATGACTCATGGTAGGGAGTGCAAATCAGAACCGTCAAGAATTTCGATGGCGCCGCGGGTCGCGCCACGCGGGCGATCTTTCAAATTCTGGCGGGTGGCTTTTTTGCGGGGGTAGAAACCCCGGCCTGCCTCCGGATTGCGAGGCCCGGTTTGGGTTCGGTTGAGGCCGAAGGATTCCCACGTCTCAGAGGCGCGATCCCGACCTCACGGACGAAGAACCGTCCGTGAGGTTCCGGACGGAGCGCCCGAAACACAGTTTCTCAGAAGTCGCGAATCAGAAGCCGGAATGGCGGCAGCCGGAGGATTTTCGGCTTTATTGAGTCACAGTTTATTGCGCGGCAGGCGCGCGGCAGTCATTTTGAAAAGATGGTCTGGTCCTGGTCAAAACGCTTCACGGTCTTGGTGGATTTTTGCGCGGCTTTTTCAGCAACGTTTTGAACCCTGTTCTCCGCGGTTGGTTCCGTAGCTGTCAGGTCATCTGCCTTCGTTGTTTCCTGATTCACAAATTGTTCCGGCATGGTTGTGTCTCCTCTCATCAACATGACGCCGTTTGCCGGCGAAGTTCTGGTCTGTATTGCTCCCCGGCCGAGTGGGCGGATTGGGTGGGGAGCGCCAGTCAGGGGGCGAGGGAGGGCTCCGGAAGCGGGGGCGAGAAGCAGCCGCAGGTCCTTCGACTACGCTCAGGATGACAAATCTGCGGTGATTCGATCCCCTTCGACTTCGCTCAGGATGACCAGGCTTGCCAAGTCAGCGGCGCTGGTAGAAGGGCAAAACGATGAGCACCGCGAAGCCGATGGCCGCGATCAGGGCCACGGCCAGCAGGCTGTAGAGCGTGGCAAGGCTGGGGCCTTGCGAGGACTGCTCCGGGGCGACGACTTCGTCCGCGGGAGTTTGTCCAGCCGCTTCTTTGCCGGTGGTGCGTTCCATTTCACTCATACTTGAGAGCCTCCACGGGATCCATTTGCGCGGCGCGGGTGGCGGGGACGGTGCCGAAGATGACGCCCACCAGGGTGGCCGCGGTTAGCGCGATCAGCACCGACAACCATGAAAACGGAAGCTTGTAGTCAGTGAAGAAGCGCATGGAGAGCGGCAGGGACAGGCCGACCAGGGTGCCGACCACGCCGCCGGTAAGCGAAATGATAACCGCCTCGGTGAGGAATTGCAGTTTGATTTCGCGGTAAGTTGCCCCCATCGCCTTGCGGATGCCGATCTCGCGAATGCGGGCGCGCACGGTGGCCAGCATGATGTTCATGATGCCCACGCCGCCGACTGCCAGGGTGACGGCAGCCACCAGCACCAGCACCGCGGTGAGCGCGTCAGCCACCTCCCCTGCGATGGTGAGCATCTGTTTGAGGGTCTGCACCTTGTAAACGGAGTTGGGCCGGTGGCGCGCGCGGACAATGCGCAGGATCTCGTTGGCCGCATCGGGAACCTCGGTCATGTTGCTCATGGAAAAGTAAATCTGGTGCACATTCTCGGTTCCGGTGAAGTAGCGGGCGACGGAAAAGGGAATAAGGATGGTCTGGTCGGCGATCTCCGACTCCCCGAAGTCGTCGACGGCCTCCTTGAAAACTCCGATGATGGTAAACGGAATGCCCTGGACTTCGAAGGTCTGCCCAACGGCTTCCTCATCGCTGCCGAAGCGGTCACGGGCAAAGAGTTGGGTGACCACGGCGCACTTGAGGTGAGCCTCGTCGTCGGTCTGGTCGATAAAACGGCCAGCGGTAACCAGCAGGTTGCGAATGTTCTGGTACTGTGGGCTGACGCCGAGCACGAGCGTGTCTTTCACCTGTCCCTGTCCAAAACTGACGCGGTCGTGCATTGACACCACGGGCGAGGAGTACATGACGCCGGGCAGTTGCGCGTCGACGGCCTTCTCGTCGTCGCGGGTGAGGAAGTCGTTGTAGAGCACGCGCTCGGAGGGGGTGGTTCCGCCGCCGGCATATTCGAGCTCGACGGAGTTGGTTTCGATTTTTTGAAGTTCCTGAAGGATGTACTGCTTGCCGGTCATGCCGATGGTGACCACCAGGATGACGGATGCGGTGCCGATGACCATGCCCAGGGCGGTGAGGGCGAAACGGGTCTTGCTGGCCCTGAAGCTTTCGATGGCCAGGCGGAGGATTTCGCTCATCACCATGGTCTGCCGGGCGCTGTGCAGAGTCTGCTCGAAGGTGCGTCGGCGGGCCTGTTCGGTGGGGTTCATGGATTCCTTTTTACTAGATGCGGGGGCAGCCTCATTGGCTTCCGAAATCGCGGGGCGAAGCGGCGCGAAGGCCAATACATACCGATCCCCTGCTGATAGATTACGCGCCTATCCCCGCTGCCCGAAAGGCTTGCGCGTCACTTGGCGGGCGCGGCCGGGAGCGCGCACTTGAGCGAATCCTTGCGGGCCCAGGCGGAGACCTCGAGAGCCACGCCCTGCATGCAGGTGGTCATGCCATCGAAGGGCACGCCGGTGAACTCGATGCCGGTTCCGATAGCCGGCCGCGCGCCCTTGACGATGAGGTTATAGAGGGTTCCGCTTTCCGCTTCCTTGACCACCAGGCAGCGCGCCTCCACGCCGGCTTCCACGCATCCATGCCCGTGCACGGGGGTTGGCTTGGAATTCCGATTCTGGCCGGCAGCCGCAACAGAAGCCAGCGCCATGACGGCGAAAACCGCTGCCGCCGGGATTGCCGTTTTCACGATTGCCGCCATTATGGTTGTTGTTTTCATCGCCGTTCTCCTTGGCATCATGCCGGTAATTGGACTTGCTCCGATTTGAGGGCGCGACCCAGCGCCGCCAGCGCCTCGATGGGTACAGCCTCGGCCCGGGCGCGCGGATCGATTTGTGCCAGATCCATTGCCGCGGCTGCGGCCTGAGGCGCAATGCCGGCGGCGCGCAGATTGTTGGCCAGGGTTTTGCGTTTTTGCGCAAAGGCCAGGCGGACGAAGCGCAGGAATCCATCTGCCTCGACGCCCAGCTCGGCAAAGCGCGGCGCAAACCGCCAGCGAAAGACGGTGGAATGAACGTCGGGGGGCGGGGTAAAGGCCGATGGCGGCAGCGTGAACAGCGGTACCGCGGGGCCGTACAGCTGCACCGTGACAGAGAGCAGGCCGTAGTGGCGCGAGCCCGGCGCGGCGGTGACGCGATCGGCTACTTCGCGCTGCACCATCAGCACCGCCAGGTCGAGCGCGGCATGGCTGGCGGCCAGCTTGAGCAGAATCGGCGAGGTCATGTAGTAAGGCAGATTGCCGGCCACGCACAGCTTTGCGCCGGCCCGCGCGGCCGCCGCGGCAAAATCGAAGCGCAGGATGTCCTGCTGCAGCACGGTTACGCGGCCGGGTGGAAACTGCCCCTGCAGGCTCAAGGCAAACGCCGGATCCAGCTCCACGGCAACCACGTGCTCTGCCCGCGCCGCCAGTGCGCCGGTGATGGCGCCCTGTCCGGGGCCAATTTCGACCACCGTCCGGCCCGAAACATCGCCCAGGGACGCGGCGATGCGCTCCGCGGCCTGGGGGTCGTTGAGGAAGTTCTGTCCGAGCTTGGGCTTGGCGGGCATGGGCTGCATTGATGGTAGATGAATGCGCCGGGATCAGGCGAGAATTGTGTCTCGCGGGGAGTTTTGTTACTATCAACCACACATGGTTAGCGATTTACAACGCCGCTCTTGTTGTTGCCTGTCGAACATCTTCGACGGGTGTATGCGCTAGTCTCTGATCCCCAGCACAATCGATCCAGAAGACTCACCCGTGGCTGACTGCCGGGGTTGTGTTCGTGCCGCACCGGCCTTCAGCGCATATCCCTGAAGCTGTGAGGTCCCATGCCGGCCGCCGATATCCCAATCTCCTCGCCACAAGCAAGCCCTGCCGCTCCGCCGGGCCCGAGCCGTCCGGACTTGGACCGTCCGGGCCTGGGCCATTTGCGGCTCCTCGAAGCGGAGAGCATTTACATTCTGCGCGAAGTGGCATCGGAGTTCGAACGGCCGGTGATGCTCTACTCCATTGGCAAGGACTCCTCAGTGATGCTGCGGCTGGCGCAGAAGGCATTTTATCCTGCGCCGATTCCGTTTCCGCTGCTGCACATCGATACCGGATTCAAATTTGCCGAGATGCTCGCTTTCCGCGATGAGATGGCCCGCTCGGCAGGCACGGAGCTGCTGGTGTGGCGCAACGAGGCGGCGATTGCGGCGGGAACCAATCCGATTGCGCTGGATACGAAACGGTGTTGCGGCCTGCTCAAGACGCAGGCGCTGCTGGACGCGCTCAACCACTACAAATTCGATGCAGCATTTGGCGGCGCGCGCCGCGATGAAGAAAAGTCGCGCGCCAAGGAGCGCATTTATTCCTTCCGCGACAGCGCGGGCCAGTGGGATCCGAAGAACCAGCGCCCCGAATTGTGGAATCTGTACAACGCCCGCGTTCATCCCGGCGAGAGCATTCGTGTTTTCCCGCTCTCCAACTGGACGGAAATGGACGTGTGGCAATACATTCACGAGGAAAAAATCCCGGTGGTCGATCTTTACTTTGCGAGGGAGCGGCCGATGTACGTGCGCGGCGATGCACTGCTGCCTATTGAGCAAACATTCGTTGCGCTCAAGGGTGAGCAGCCCCAGATGGTCAAGTCGCGCCTGCGATCGCTCGGTTGCAGCCCCTGCACCGGCGCCATCCGCTCGGATGCGGATACTATCCCGGCCATCATTGCGGAGCTGATTTCATTTCGCTCGTCGGAGCGCGCCAATCGCGCGATCGATCACGACCAGGAAGGCTCCATGGAGATCAAGAAACGGGAGGGGTATTTCTAGGGAATAGGGAAACGAGTGAATAAGTGAATAAGTGAATGAGTGAATAAGTGAATAAGTGAATAAGTGAGCAGGGAATAGGGACTTAGGAACTTGAGTTGTTGAATTGGGGGTCGGTTTGGCGGTTGCGGCGATATTAGGATCGGGATTTGAGATTGGGGAGTTTCTGCGCGAGGAGCGCGGAAAGGACCTGCTGCGATTTTCTACGGCCGGCAGCGTGGACGACGGAAAATCCACGCTCATCGGCCGGCTGCTCTATGACACGCAATCGGTCTACGAAGACCAGGTGCGCTCGATCGAAGGGAAGGGAACCACAACGCCGGGCCAGATCGATTTTGCGCTGCTTACCGACGGGCTGCGCGCGGAGCGCGAACAGGGCATCACGATCGATGTGGCTTACCGTTACTTCTCCACGGCGCGGCGCAAGTTTATCATTGCGGACACGCCGGGGCATGAGCAGTACACGCGCAACATGGCCACCGGCGCTTCGACCGCCGATGCGGCCGTGGTGCTCATCGACGCGAGCAAGGGCGTGCTCATCCAGTCCCGGCGTCACGCTTACATCGCGTCGCTGCTGCGCGTTCGCCACGTGATTGTGGCCGTGAACAAGATGGACTTGATCGGCTACGGCGAAGCAGCATTCCGGGCCATCGAAACGGAATTCAGCTCGGTGCTGGACCGGATTGCGGCGGACACCGGCACGCCTGTCGAGCGCATCTTTGTTCCCGTCAGCGCGCTGGCCGGCGATAACATCGTTCATCGTTCGCATTCGATGCCCTGGTACGCCGGGCCATCGTTGCTGGAACTGCTTGAGCAGCTTCCTTCGGCGCTGGATACGCGAGATGCTCCGTTTCGATTTCCGGTGCAGCGCGTGCTGCGTCCCGATCACACTTTTCGCGGATTTGCCGGACAGATCGCGTCGGGAACCGTGCGTCCCGGCGACAAAATCACCGTGCTTCCATCCAATCGCAGCGCGAGGATCGCGCGCATCGCCACCTGGGACGGCGATCTCGACGAAGCCATCGCGCCGCTCTCCGTTACATTGGTGCTGGATCGCGAGCTCGACATCAGCCGCGGCGATTTGATTGTGGCAGCCGGCGCAGAGGCCACCGTGGCCCGCAGCGCGAAGGCAGCGCTGGTGTGGATGGATCAGCGGCCGCTGGATCGGAATCGCCGCTATCTGCTCAAGCACACCAGCCAGACAGTCCCGGTGGTGCTCACGTCCATCGATTACCGCACTGACCTGGGCGCCTTCACGCGCGAACCCGCGCAGGCGCTGCACATGAACGACATCGGCGCGGTGTCGCTGAACCTGCTGCGGCCTATCGCGCTCGATCTTTACAGCCAGAATCGCCGCACCGGCGCGTTTATCCTCATCGACCCCGAGAGCAACGCCACGGTTGCCGCCGGCATGGTTACCTCGGCCTCAGCGCACACCGTGAGCGAGGACGACGAGGCCGGCGCATGGGGCGCGGTCACCGCCGGCGAGAGGGAAGCGCGCTGGGGACATCGAGGCTGCGTTCTCGAACTCGCGGGCCCCGCGGAGCTGATTGATTCCATCGAGCGTTCTCTTTTTGCCGTGGGCGCAGCGACCAGCCGCATCGACGCCAACGACGGCGCGTTTCTTCTTCATCCAAATCTGCTGGAGATCGTGACCGCGCTCGAGACCCGATCGGGCCTGCTTGCCCTGGTGACTCGCGCCAACGACAACTCCGAGCTCGTTGCCCGCGTCGAAGGCGAGCAGATTGCCGTCGACGCAGGGGACGCAATGCACGCGGCATCCGCCGTTCATCAATTGCTGCACCGCAAGGGGATCTTCATCGATTCAGAAAGGGCCGGAATCTAAATGGGCACAGTCGAAATCGCAGCGGAAGTGAAGGCCAGGCTGGACAAGGTGCGCGCTGTGCTGGCAAGCGAGGTTACGGGCAAGGGCGACGTGTGCCTCACGTGCAGCTTCCAGGCCGAAGATGTGCTGCTCGCCAAACTTGCCATTGCGCTCGATCCAGCGATTCCCATTCTCTTTCTCGACACCGGCTATCACTTTGCGGAAACGTATGCATACCGCGATCGCATTGCGAACGAGTGGAAGCTGAACCTGATCAATCTGCTTCCGGAAAAGACTGTGGCCGAGCAGGAAGCCGAACACGGGCTGCTCTATCAATCCGCGCCCGACCGTTGTTGCGGGCTGCGCAAGGTGGAGCCGCTGTTCAAGGCTGTGGGCGAATATCGTGTCTGGCTCACGGGACTGCGCCGCGAACAGGCCAGGAGCCGCGCCGCGCTTGAAGAATCGGCGCTGTTCTCGCTTCCCGGCGGCAAGCAGGTGCTGAAACTCGCGCCCCTGGCGGATTGGACTACGCGTGACGTCTGGTACGCGTGCGAGGAACTCGACATTCCGCTGTTGCCGCTCTACGAACGCGGCTACACGTCCATCGGCTGTGAACCGTGCACGTCGCTGCCGACCGATCCCAACGATCCGCGCTCGGGCCGCTGGGCGGGACGCAAGGTGGAGTGCGGTATTCACATTCAGACGGGGACTAGGGACTAGGGAATAGGGAATAGGGATGGAATACGTTATTGGATTTGTGATTGCGCTGTTCATCGCGCTTACCGGCGTGGGCGCGGGCACCATCACTGTGCCTATCCTGGTGCTGTTTCTCCACGTTCCGGCGCCCATCGCAGTGGGCGTCGGGCTGATGTTTTCGACGGTAGTGAAGTTGATTCTGGTTCCGGCGCAGATCGCGCGCCGCAACGTGGCGTGGCGCACGCTGGGCTACATGCTGCTGGGCGGTGCGCCGGGTGTGCTGGCCGGATCGCTGTTGTTGCGTGGCCTCGTGAGCGCCGGGTCGGCCAACACGCTGAACGCTATACTGGGCGCCATTCTGGTGAGCACCGCGAGCTGGCAGATTTTTTATTCCTTCCGTCCCATGAAGCAAAATCGCGATGCGCGGGATCGCAGCCCGCTGTTGTCGTGGCTGATGTTTCCGGTGGGGGCGGAGGTGGGGTTTTCATCCGCGGGCGCCGGCGCGCTGGGTAGCGCGGCGCTGCTGAGCCTGACACCGCTGCCGCCTGCGCAAGTGGTGGGCACCGATATTCTCTTCGGCTTTTCGGTTTCGCTGATCGGCAGCGGCGCGCACTGGTTTTCCCACACGTCAAATCCGGAGCTATTGACCCAGCTCATCGCCGGCGGCGTAGCGGGAGCCATCGGAGGAACCCTGCTCAGCGCGCACATTCCGCACCGGCCGCTCCGATTCGCGCTCTGGGTCTGGCTGCTGATCCTGGGCGGCCAATTCTTGTTCAACAGCTATCATGTGTGGGCTGCGACGCGCTGAAGATGGGGCTCGAAGCTTTGGTGCGGAAGGCGGGACTTGAACCCGCAAGCCTTTCGGCGCTGGCTCCTAAGGCCAGTGTGTTTGCCATTTCACCACTTCCGCGCATTGCCAATGGGCCGCCTGGCGAGTCTCCCAAACGGGATCGGCCACACCAAGTTTATCGCAATTCAAGAAATGTGTGATTCCGGGAGGCCGGGACTGAGGTTCGTGGCCGGCCTTTTGCCGATCGCGCGATCAGTCGGCGTGCGATGCAGGCGCCGGCATCCGCTCAGCGCACTTCGTATACGCTCATGGATTGCGGCGCTGCTTCAATGTGCAGCTTGCCGCCGCTCATTGCCGGCGCAACTCCGGCCGCGGGCGCTTCGGGCTGGAACCCGGTGCATCCGGCGAGCGCCGTGTCATCGACCGGGAGATCGATGGTTTTGCTTTGCGCGGCTTTGTTGACCACAATCAGCAGCCGAGCCATTCTCGCACTGGGCGCGATACCGGAGCTGTTGCCCGTCGAGCAGCCGCCGGCGTCGAGGGTGCGCACAAACACAAACCCATCTTCATCCGCGAACAGGTTCTGCTCCATTCCGGTTTCAAGCGCCTGATGCGATGCGCGCAGCGCCAGCATTCCCGAGGTCCACGCAAAGACGTCCTGCTGCTGCGCGGTGCGTCCCGCCTGGATGAAAGCGTTGTGCGAGTCTGCCGCAAAGCCGCCGGGAAAATCGTGACGATTGTCGGGATCGCCGCCGCCGGTCATTCCAATCTCGTCTCCGGAATAAATCTGCGGCGTGCCGCGCAGCGTGGCCAGCAGTCCCAGGGCCAGCTTCAGGCGGGCTTCAGAGCCGTTGGCATCGGTGAGAAAGCGGGTGGTGTCGTGGTTGCCGATAAACGGAACCAGGCGCTCGGGGTGCGGATAGAGCGCATCGTGGCGCAGCACGCCGTCGAGTTCAGTCATCGGCTGGTTCTGGGCGAGAACGTCGCGCAACGCAAAATAGACGGGAAAGTCGAAGGGCGTGTCCAGGCCGGTATCGATTCCCTGGCGGGCAACGCCGCCGGCAAAATACGAAGTGACCTCAGGATCGCGATGATAGATTTCGCCCACCGTGGTCAGGTTGGGATAGACGCCGTGCAGCGTGGCGTCGAAATCGCGCCAGAACGCGCGGCTGACGTAAGGAAATGTATCCAGCCGGATGCCGTCGAGATTCGCGGTCTCAACCCACCAGAGGGCGTTTTGAATGAGGTAGCGCGCCACGAGGGGATTCTCCTGGTTCAGGTCGGGCATGTCGCCGGTGAACCAGCCGTCGGTGATGTTGCGCCATGCCTGCGGCGGCGCGTGCGGATCGACGAGCTGATAGAAATCGTGCTGGGCATCGCGATGATGCTCCAGGGTGCCGTGAAACCACTCGGGAGCGGGCGGATCGTGAACCCACGGATGCTGGACGCCGATGTGATTGGGCACCAGGTCGATGACCAGCTTCATGCCGCGCGCGTGCAGGGCATCGGAGAGATGGAGGTAATCGTCGAGAGTGCCGAAGTGCGGGTCGACCGCGTAGAGATCGGTGGCCGCGTAGCCGTGATAGGACTCGGGCATGGCGCCGTTGGAAGCGACGGGCGTGGTCCACACGGCGGTTACGCCCAACTGCTTCAGATAATCGAGGTGCTGCTCGATGCCGGCCAGGTCGCCTCCATGCCATGCACGCGGCTCGGCGCGGTCATCTCCGGGCGGATCGACGGCTGAACTCGCCTGCGCGAAACGGTCGGTCATGATGAGGTAAAGCACATCGGCAGAGGAGAAGCCGGCATGGGCGTGCGCACCAATGCCGCGCGCGGCGAGCACGTATGCGCTGCGCGCCTGGCCATCGCCGTTGGCAGCCGTCACCCACAGTGTCTGCGGCGCGGCGGCATTTGTATCAAGCCACAGAAATGCCCAGTGTCCGTTTTCAGAAGCCTGGGTGCGCTCGAGGGTTACGTCCTTGCCGCCCAGGGTGAAGCGCGCGCCGTTCAGGCCTTCGCCATGCACCAGCAGCATGGGGTTGGGAAGTCCGGCCCACCAGCCGGGCGGGTCGATTTTGTCGATTTTCGGCGCCTGGTGCGGCGCTTGCGCGAGAGAGCCGGCGGCCGCGCAGCATAACAATTCAGTCAAAGAGACCGACAGCAGGAATGAAAGCGGAAATCGCATGAAGTTCTCCGAGACAATTCGCGAAAAGGGTCGGTATGCAAAAAATCGGTACACTACGCGCGATGGAATGAAACGATTTCCGTATTCGTCTTCTGGAGCGGCAAGCAAAGAGCTGCCGCGTTTTTTGTCAAGGACAATTGCCGCGAAGAGTTCGCGCCTGGTGGTTGCGAAGGCTTCTGAGCGGCATTTGAAATTGCGCCGCGGCAGCGTGGAAGCCGCCGCGGCGCATGGTTCTATAAAGGCCGCGGATCAGAACGAGACGCGAAGCGCGAACTCGAACTCGCGGTTGGTAGGCGAGAGGCGAGGATTCAGCAACTGGCCGAAGTCGCCGTTGTTGTAATTGTTGTCCGGAATCTGGAACTGGGGCGTGTTTGTCAGGTTATAAACCTGCGCGCGAAACTCTGTCTTTGCCCGCTCCGTGATGTTGAAGCTCTTTATCAGGGACGAGTCCCAGGTATGAGTTCCCGGCCCGGTGAAGAAGTTACGCGGCAGGTCGCCGACCAGCCCAGCCGGAGCCGTGAACGCTCCCGCGGGGCAGCTGATCCAGACATTCCAGGACACGTTCGTCTGGCATCCGCCGTGATAGTCCGGACGGCCGTTGGGGCTGTTCGGCGCACCCTGGATGTCCATGGGTGAGCCGGTAGCCAGTTGAATTACGTGGTCCCATTGCCAGCCGCCGGCTACGAAGTCGAGCGTCTTCGGCATGTTTTGACCGAACGTCCTGCCACGACCGAAGGGCAGATCGTAAATGGCGGCGGCAGCAAAGAGCTGGCGCTGGTCGTTGTTCGAGTTGCCGCGCTGGTATTGCAGCAACGGCGTTCCGTTGTTCCCCACGACGATGCCGTTGGGGGAATTCGCCAGTACGTCATCGGTATTGTCGAACGTGTGCGACCAGGTGTACGTCCCGATCACCTGAAGCCCGGATGCCACTCTGCGGGTCAGCTTGGCCTGGAGACCGTTGTAGCTTCCGCTGCCGATCATTTCATACGCGTTGATCTCGCCCACACCGTTCGGATTGATGGAACCTCCGACCGGGAACCAGCTGGTTGAACCTGAGCCAAGCACCGATTGGTTTGCATTAAACTGCGCCGCGAGGTTTCCCATCTCGGTTCCAACGTAGCCCAAGGCAAACGAGGTGTGGCTGTCCAGAGCTTGTTCGATCTGAAGGTTCCACTGCTGTATATGGGAGTTCGGGCTGTTTTTTGGATAGTAGACAACCTCATCCGCCGCGGTGATGGCATTGGGGTTGACTCCCGCCTTCGACGGCAGAGACGCGGTTGCGGCGGTCGGATTGGTGCTTCCGTTCGGCGCCTCGCCGCTGAGCGTGAAGCGATAGCCGGTCCCGCAGGTCGTCGCCGTCGGGCACGCGAAGTAGTTCTGCTCGCCGTTCCAATCCGGGTTCTCCGAGAGTTCCTCGGACACGCCGCCGCGATTCACGAAGTAGAACAGGCCGTAGCCGCCGTGGATCACCGTCTTGCCGTCCCCCCGCAGATCGTAGGCAAATCCGGCGCGCGGGCCCAAGTCTCCGTGGGGTGTGTTGACCAAAGCGGCGGGCCATCCGGAGGTTCCGGCCTCCACCAGTTCGCCCGTGGCCGGGTTGAAGTTGGACATGTGGTTGTGAGCTTCCGTCGGCGGGCTCAGGGTGTCATAGCGCAGGCCGAGATTCAGAGTGAGTTTCCGGCCAACCCGCCAGTCATCCTGGGCAAAGTAGCCATTCTCCCAGCTACGCGTGTCGTAGTACCCCGAGAAGGCGCCAACTTCGTAGCCGGCCATGAAGCCAGCCAGCAACTCAGAGTCTTCATAGCCGGTAAATGTCCCGTGGGCCGAAGTGGGGGCTGGCAGGCCGCCATAGTTGCCGTCGTCGATCCAGAAGTACCCCTTGGCATCGTTGCCCTGATCCCAGTTCACATCGCGACGAATAATGCTGGCGCCGAACTTGAAGGTGTGTTTTCCCTTGTTCCAGGTCAGCGCATCTGAAAACTGGTTGGTCGGCTCGACGATCAGATACGGACCACCATCGCCCACGTAACTCAGGTTGCCGTACCATCCGCCGATGATCGGCATGCCGCCCAGCAATGTGGAAGTGTTGGCGTTGGCGATGCCCAGACTCTGGGCCAGCGGAACGCCCGCGTCCGGCTGCTCGTATCCGGACAGATCCCGGTCCCAGCCGTAGTGGAATTCGTTGATGGTGTTGCCGTTGAAGATATGCGTGTAGCCGACCGCAACCTGCCGCGGATGCGAAGGATTCAGGCCATTCCCGGTAGGCAGGAAGTGAGTGGCATCCACCAGGTACGGGGTGTTGTGCAGAAAGTCCTGGCCTATGCTGTAACGGGCGAAGAGAGTATCCTTCGCAGTTGCGGTCCAGTCCAGGCGTGCGTCGTAATCGTTCATCGTCTCAACGTTGTATTGCGCGTGGGAGAAGTTTGGATTGTTGGCCGCGATATCGGCGGCGGTAACATTCGGAATGTTCGCAGTGGGAAACGCATTCAGGTAGTTTGCGCCGGCTGCAATCTGGCTGCCAGTTGGAACGATGTTGAGTGCGGGGTTTCCAGCTTGCGTGGTGTTGACGGCGCCGGTCCAGCCAAAGGGCATGCAGGTTTGCGGGTTATAAACGTACCCAAGGCCAGCGTTAAATTGCGGCAGCAGGGTGCCCCCGGAGTAAAGATTCGGGCAGATGGCCTGAATGGGCACGCTGGTTGCTGTTCCCGCGCCGGTCGAGCTGAGCAGTTCCGAGAAATTACCCTGGCGCATCAAAGCCGTAGGCACCCGCGTCGTCGTAATACCCGCCGGCAGGCTTTCCCGCCAGCCCTGGTAATCCCCGAAGGCGAACAGCTTGCTTTTCCAGATCGGGCCGCCCGCGGAGCCGCCGAACTGGTTGCGGCTCAGCTCTGGAGCCGTTTGCGGGGCCGAGGTGTAGTTGAAGGTGTCCGCGGCGCCAATCTTGGAACGGTTGAACCAATACACAGCGCCATGAGGCTGGTTGGTGCCGGATTTCGTGGCGACCTGAACTACGCCGCCGCCGGAGCGGCCAAACTCAGCCGGAGGAGTGCTGGTCGTCGTCTTGAACTCGGCGATATCCTCGATCGCCGGGAAAATCACGATGGTATTGACCAGCGACTCATTGTTGTCAATGCCATCGATCATGAAGTTGTTGGACTGGGGCGGCAAACCGTCGACAGCCAGTGCAGCAGCGCCGGAATCGGCATTCCGCCAGGTTTCCGCGTTGTTGCTCGGAGCGCTCGCATTATCGGAGTACTGGCCGCGGCCCACGCCGGGAGTCAGCAGAGCCAGCGTGGTGAAGTTGCGGCCGTTGAGCGGGAGATCGACAACCTGGCTTCCTTCGATCACTTCGCCAACCGACGAAGTCGTCGATTCGATCAGCGGGCTTGCGCTGGTGACTTCCACAGTCTCGCTCGCAGACCCCACCTTCAATTTGAAGCTGAGCCCTTTTACCTCGGAGATTTGCAGGGAAAACGTGGTGGCCTCGCCCTGGAAGGCCTGCTTGGTCGCTTCGGCCTTGTAGTTGCCAATGGGCAAAGCATTCACGGCGAAGCTTCCATCGGCCAGACTCTTGACGGAGACCGCTCGGTTCGTGTCGAGATTGGTAACGGTGATGGTGGCGGCGGGGACAACAGCGCCCGACGCATCAGTCACCGTGCCGATAATGCTGCCTGTATCGGTCTGTGCCCTCAGTGCTGGCGCCATAAGGGAGATGACCAGCACGACGATCGCCGCCATTATCGACCTGGCGTGGCGTTCGAGGCAGGTCAGGAAACTGGCTGTTTTCAACATCACAATGCCCTCCAAAATTGTTGACAAGCGTTGACTGCTCAAAAAAGGGTTTCAAGGTGCAGGCGAAGGTGAATCCGCCGCAACAGGCACGAGGAGACGCTTTGCCTGGTGCGATGGTCAACCCACTAACCGCCAATTTGCCGTCAATTGGTGTTTATCCTGTAACTCGTTTAGTTTTAATAGTTTGATAGAAAACATCTTCTGCGGTTGAAGGCATATTTTCATCGATCCTTTAGGGGATAGACAATTCCATGCTCCGTTCTCGTACACTTCTAATGCGGAGTTTGATCCGTGCAGCCATGAGTATGGGGCCACAGAACGACGTCGCCAACCGGGTGCAGTTCGGAATTTTTGAAGCCGACCTGAAAACGGGAGAATTGCGCCGCTCCGGTGTGAGGGTACGCCTGCAGAGCCAACCCTTCAAGCTGCTGGCCGTGCTGCTCGAGCATCCGGGGGAAGTGGTTTCGCGGGAGACCCTGCAGATTGAGCTTTGGGGCTCCGACACGACCGTCGACTTCGACCACGGCCTGGGAATAGCGGTGAACAAGCTTCGCGAGGCGCTGGGCGACTCGGCGGAGAACCCGCGGTTTGTGGAGACGCTGGCCAAGCGCGGATTCCGGTTTATCGCGCCGGTGAAGGCCCTCGATACCCACGCCACGCCGGCGGAAACTGAGGTTTTGCCGGCGCCGGGACGGCCGGCGGTGTGGCACTGGCTGGCCGCCGGGCTGGGGCTCGTCTGCCTGCTGCTGGCTGCGGCTCTGCTGCTGCGTCCGCCGGTGCGCACGCCCTACCGCGTTGCCCAGGTCACTTATTCCGGCCACGTGCTCACCAACGACCTGGATGTGGAGAGCTTCTCGAGCTCGGCCAGCGACGGCACGCGCATCTACTTTTCGCACATGGACAACGGCAACCCGGTGCTGGCCGTGGCGCTGGCCGCAAACGGAGAGATCAGCCACTTCAAGCTGCCTTCGGAGATTGGCGCGCCGCTGATCGGATCGCTCTCGCCAGACGGCTCGAAGCTGGTGGTGCGCAGCCATCTGCAGGCGGAGCCGGAGCAGCCTTTATGGATTGTGCCGACGCTGGGCGGCGACGCGCGCCGGGTTCCCAACGTGCTGGCTCACGACGCCACATGGATGCCGGACGGGCGGCGGCTGCTGGTGGCGAGCGGCAACGATCTGACCGAGGTGGGCGCCGACGGCAGCGATCCGCACAAGCTTTTGACCACCCCCAGCCTGGCCTTCTGGCTGCGCTGGTCGCCTGACGGACGCCGGCTGCGCTACACGCTCCGCGACGCCAAGCAGCAGACCGCGGAGCTGTGGGAGGTGAATGCGGACGGATCCAATGCTCACCCGCTGCTGCCGGGATGGAGCCAGCCCGCGTCAGAGTGCTGCGGGAGCTGGACTCCAGACGGCGAGTATTTTGTTTTTCAGTCCCATCACAGCGGGCGCAGCGAGATCTGGGTGCGGCAGGAGCGGCCCTGGTACCTGGCAGGAGGCGAGCCGCGACAGGTGACCAACGGGCCAATCGAATACCAGGCTCCGAGCACGACGCCGGGAAGCGACCGGGTGACCTTCATCGGCGCCAACGCGCAATTTGAGCTGTTGCAGGCCATGCCCGGCTCCTCTGCATTCACTACGCTGGGGCAAAACCTGAGCGCCGCGGACATGGCGCAATTCTCGCCGGACGGAAAGTGGATTGCGTGGCATAACGCGTCTGACAGTTCGCTGTGGCGCAGCCGGGTGGATGGATCGGAGCGCGTGGAGTTGACCAATCCTCCGCTGCGCATCTTTACGATGAAGTGGTCGCCCGACAACCGGCGCCTGGCGGTGATGGCCGAGGAGGCGGGCAAGCCGTGGAAGATTTATTTGGTGGATGCGGAAGGCGGCAAGCTGACGCCGGTGCTGAACGAGGACCGCAACGAAGCCGATCCCGATTGGACTCCGGACGGTCAGTCGATCGTGTTTGGCCGGCTCCCCGAGCGCATGGATAACGGCCAGCCGAAAGCGATCTACCTGCTAAACCTGGAGACGCACAAGGTTTCGGAGATTCCGGGGTCGGCGGGATTGTTCAGCCCGCGCCTTTCGCCGGACGGCCGCTACATTGCCGCCATGCCGCTCGATCAGCGCGCGCTGCTGCTCTACGACTCCACTACGCAGAAGTGGTCTCCGCTGACCAAGCACGGCGCGGGCGATCCCACCTGGTCGCACGATGGGAAGTATCTCTACTTCCAGGATTTTCTTGAGGCGGGGAAGCCGATTTACAGGATCGCGGTTCCGTCTGGAAAGCTGGAGCAGGTGGCGACGATCGACGACCTGCGGCCCATCGCGGCTACCGACTACAGGCTGATCGGGCTTGCGCCGGGGGATTTGCCGGTGGTGACGGCGCGGACGCCGTCTGTGAATCTGTATGAGGTGGATTTGAACGAGCGGTGAGGCGAGCGTAGGTGGACATCTGCACAGGGTTTCCGCCCGGGCCCTGCGAGCTATCATCAAATTAGAAACTGAATCTGGCCCGATGGGGCTTTACGCTGCGAAGACACGATGCCGAATTTCCCCCACGAAATGTTACGCGAGATTTATGAACAGCCGCAGGCGCTGAGGCGCACGCTGTCGCTTTACCTGGGCGAACAGCAGGGGCTGAAGCCGGAGATCGGCGCACTGCTGTCGAATTGGGTTGGGCCGGCGGGCGAAATTCTGATTGCGGCCAGCGGCTCCAGCCGCCACAGCGGACTCTACGCCGAGATTCTTCTCGAAGACCTGTGCGGGCTGGCGGTCGACGTGGAATACGCGAGCGAATACAGTTGCCGCGGCGCCCCCGATTACGTCGACCTGCGCCACCCGAGCGTGCTGGTGCTGTCGCAGTCCGGCGAAACCACAGACACGCTGGCGGCGCTGGCCGAGGCGCGACGGCAAGGGCACCGGACGCTGGCCATCACCAACGCGGCGGACTCGACGATGGCCAACCAGGCCGACGTTTCGATGATCCTCGCGGCAGGCGTGGAACGAGCCATCCCGGCCACCAAGAGCTTCACCTGCCAGTTGGCCGTGCTTTATTTGCTGGCGCTTTATGAGGGCACGCACCTGGGGCGCATGGACGCTGAAATGCTGGCGGAATACATTCCCGAGTTGAAGGCCGTGCCGGATGCGCTGGAGCGGCAACTCGACGCATGGCGGGAGCAGGCCGAGGCGCTGGCGCACAAGTACGCGCACGCATCGACGTTTCTTTATCTCGGCCGCGGCATTCATTACGCCATCGCCCGCGAAGGCGCGCTCAAGCTGAAGGAAGCCTCCTATGTTCACGCCGAAGGCTACCCGGTGGGCGAATTGAAACACGGCCCCAACGCGCTGGTGAGCGACCAGGTTCCGCTGGTGGTGATTGCGACGGTGGACCGCAAGCTCGATGCTTCAGTGCGGCGCTATGAAAAAACGCTTCAGCTTCTCGAAGACATGAAGGCGCAGGGGGCTAAAGTGATTGCGCTGGCCAACGCCGATGACGAAGCTGTGCCGGCCCTGGTGAGCGACTGCATTCGCGTGCAGCCGGCATCGGAATACCTGCTGCCCATTCTTGAAGTGGTTCCGCTGCAGATGTTCGCTTACTACATGGCGCTGGAACACGGCGTGGACGTTGATCGGCCGCGGAATCTATCCAAGGCAGTGGTAGAAAAGTAGAGCGGCGTGGCTCCGTTGTCCGTCCTCGAGCGCGGAGGCGTTTTCTTGCGATTTGTCAGCTCTCGCGGCGAAACGGAAGACACCCAACCTGCAAGCCAGCCTGAACTTCGTTGGCTTCGTCAGCAGAAGCATCGCCATTTACGGCTGAAATCCATCGCTGATGCGCCACGCCGATTTTGAATCGCTCGAATTCCTCGATGGCGCGTTCGAGAAGGCTGCGGCACGGGTCGATGCGATCATTGCCCGCGGCTGTTTCGATCGCCAGGGCTACCGTACACAGGGTTTTCGCACCCACTGTTCCTGCCGCTCCTTTGAGGGTGTGGGCCTGCAACCGAATGCCAGGGGCATCCGATTGGTCCAGGCGAACGCGCAACTGCTCCAGTTGCGAGGGAGCATCATCGAGAAACGCATTGACAGTCGCGCGAGCCAGCTTGCGGTCGTCCAACAGACGCCGCAGCAGGGAGTCAACATCGAAGACAGTTGCCTCAGTCTTCGCGGAGGGCTGATGGAGGGGCTGGGAAGTTTTTGCGGGGCTGGATGCGGAAATCCACCTGGCGAGGACCTGGGCCAGCAGCGCAAGCTCAACGGGTTTGGCAAGGTAGTCATCCATCCCCTCGCCCAGGCAGCGTTCCCGGTCAGAGGTCATGGCGCTGGCGGTGAGGGCGACAATGGGAATGCGGGCTTGAATCGACTGACGGATGCGGCGGGTGGCTTCGTAACCATCCATCTCGGGCATCTGGCAGTCCATCAGGACCAGGTCGAAGCCTCCGCGCAGGACGGCTTCAACGGCCTTTGCTCCGTCGGCGACCGCGTGGCTTTTGTATCCCAGTTTTTCAAGTTGCGCCAAAATCAGTTCGCGGTTGGTGGAATTGTCTTCGGCCACCAGGATTGTCTCTCCATTTCCTGGCCGCGCAGGCCGCGCATGCGCATGCGCGAATTCGTTCTGCAGCGCGTTGTCAGGCCGAGGCGCGGTTTGGCGCTCTGCTGCGGCTTCGCACTCGAAGACTGCCGTGAACCAGAAGGACGAGCCCTGGCCTTCGCGGCTATTGACTCCAATGCTGCCGCCCATCATCTCCACAAGCTGTTTTGATATGGCGAGTCCGAGGCCGGTCCCGCCATACTTGCGAGTGGTGGAGGCGTCGGCCTGGACGAAGGGCGAGAACAGCACCGCAATCTGCTCCGCGCCGATTCCGATTCCGGTGTCGGTGACGGTGAAGCGAACGGTTGCGGCACATCCGCACAGGTTTTCGAGTTCCGCATTCAGCGTGATCCCTCCCCGCGCAGTGAACTTGATGGCGTTGGCGGAGAGGTTGGTGAGCACCTGGCGCAGCCGATGGGCATCGCCGCGCAGGAGGCGCGGAATTTTGGATGAGACGCGCGAATAGATGACCAGCCCCTTGGCTTCGGCATGAACGCGCAGGGGCAGGACCAGTTCGTCGACGGTCTGGCCCAGGTCGAAGAGCAGGTTTTCGAGAGCGATTTTTCCAGCTTCGATTTTTGACAGGTCAAGGATGTCGTCGATGAGGGCCAGCAGGGTTCGCCCGCTGGTCTGCGCCACCTCGGCGAAGCGCCGTTGCTCCGGCGTGAGGCTGGTTTCGAGCAGCAGTTGATTCATGCCGATGACGCCATTCATGGGAGTGCGGATTTCGTGGCTCATGTTGGCCAGGAAGCGGCTCTTGGCGCGATTGGCGGCGTTGGCATCGAGGGCCAGCTCTTTGGCCCGCGCGGTGGTCTCCTGAAGTTGGAGATTGCTGTCGCGAAGCGCAATCTCGGCTCTGATGCGCTGGCTGATATTTCGCCCGATGCCCGCGACTCCCGTCACGTGGCCGTGGCGATCGAAGAGCGGCACCTTGGTGGTGAGCATGTAGCAAAGCTCGTCTGTCGCCGAGGCGCGGAATGTTTCTTCACGGTCGAACACGGGCAGGGTAGAGAGTATGACGCGCTGGTCTTCTTCACGGAAACCGGCGGCGATCTCATGCGGATAAAAATCAAAATCGGTCTTTCCGAGCATGGCTTCAGGTTTTTCCGCTCCGGACAATTTTGCAAGCTCTGGATTGGCGACTACAAACCTGCCTTCGGTGTCTTTCACAAACATCAAATCGGGAACGTTGTCGATGAAAGCGCGCAGCAATTTGCGCTCGCCATCGAGAATCGCATGTTCAGCGGAAAGCATTTCGTTGGCGGCTTCGGCATCCTCGCGAGCGCGAATCAATTCCTCCTGGTAGTGTTTCTGAGCAGTAAACTCCTCCGCGATTCCGGCCACGCGGATCATTTGCCCGGATGCGTCGCGGACGGGAAAGGCGCGATCGCGAATCCATTTCTCCTGCCCGTCCGAAGTGAGGATGCGGTACTCCGAGTCGATGGCTTCACCCTGAGTCTGCCGGGCAAACATCGCATGAGCGTGGGCCTGGTCGTCAGGATGAACGGATTCGGTCCAGGACATGGGGCGCTGGTAGAGGCTTTCGCAGGTTCTGCCCCACACCTGTTCGTAGGCCGGGCTGACATAAAGTACTTCGTCGGCTGAAGGGCTCATCATCCAGAAGACCTCATGGATGTTTTCGGCGAGCTGGCGAAACTTTTCTTCGCTGATTTGCAGGGCCTGCTCGGCCTGCTTGCGCTCGGTGATGTCGGCGCTGGTGCCTACGAGGCCCAGAAACTCACCCTGCGCTGAAAAGCGCGGCACCGCATGCGATTCAATCCAGCGCCAAACGCCGTCGGCGCGCCGGCCGCGCCACTCGGCATTGAATCTCGTATGCTCGTTCAACGTGCGCTCCAACGCTTGCAAGAACTGGGGCGCGTCGTCGGGGTGCACCAGCGAGCGCCACGCGTCAGGGTCGAGCTCTTCAGAGGTGATTCCGCAGAAATTCAGGTAAGTGCGGTTGGCGAATCGGATCCTGCCTTTTGCATCGCCCACCCAGATCGCGATCGGGCAACTGTCCGCCATCACGCGGAAGCGGTGTTCACTTTCAAGAAGGGTCTGCTGGGCTTGCTTGCGCTCGGTGATGTCTTCCACGTGGACCACATGCCACAACGGGACGCCGGCGGAGTCCGGTACCAACGCGATTTTTATGTGCACCCAAACAGTAGCTCCGCTACGGTGGACGTATCGTTTTTCCGCTTCCTTCCAACCGCCGAGATCTCTGGAAACCTCATCCCTTGTCTGTAAAGAGGATCCCAGATCGTCAGGGTGGGTCAGGTCGGACCACAGCTTGCCAAGCAGTTCCTGCGCGGTGTATCCCATCATCCGGCAGAAAGCCGCATTCACCTGCATGTAGCGCCCATCCAACCCGGTGACGCAAACACCGGATGGTGCATTCTCGAAGACCGTGCGGAAGCGCTCTTCGCTCTCGCGCAGCGCTTCCTCGGCGCGCCTGCGCTCGGTGATGTCCGCGCTGAGGCCGATGTGCCCCATGTATTCGCCGGCCGGCGAAAGGCGCGGTTCGGCGTTGGTGCCCACGAGACGCCATTCGCCATCGGCCCGGCGAATGCGCGATTCGGCACTGAAGGAAGCGTGCTCCCTTATCGCGCGGCGGAACGTATCGACGAAAGCCGGCGCATCGGCGGGATGAATAAGCTGGTGCCATTTGCCGCATTGCACCTGCTCGCAGGTCACGCCGCAGAATTCTCTGTATTCCCGGTTGATGAACCCAACTTCTCCGTCAACGCCGGTGACCCACAGCAGCGATGGGCAGCCGTCGGCCATGGTGCGGAAGCGTTCTTCACTCTCGCGCAGCGCCTCCTCGGCGTGCCGGCGCTCCGAGATGTCTTCCACATGAATGACCGAGCAGAGCGGGCTGCCGTCGGCGGATCTCAACAGCGAGATCCTCACATGGCACCAGATAACCCCTCCGTCGCGGCTGATGTAGCGCCTTTTGCCCTCCGTCGAACTGGCACCGCCTTTCCATAGGCTGTCCCTTCTCTCGAGAGCGGCGGCCAGATCGCCGGGGTGGCAGAATTCGGTCCAGTTTTTGCTGCGCAACTCCTCTTCGGAGAATCCAGTCATCCGGCAAAACTCCGCATTGGCCTGGATGAATCGTTCGTCGGGCCCAGTCACGCAAATGCCGACCGGCGCGTGTTCAAAGACCTCGCGGAACCGTTCTTCGCTGGCGCACAGTTTTTTTTCGACTTCCCGGCGCGCCGAGATGTCGCGAATTACGGCGGACATGGCCGTCACTTCGCCGGCCGAGTTCCTGATCGGTGTCCCCGTAACGGAGACTTGGAACGTCGATCCGTCGTTGCGGCGGCAGAGGCTTTCGTATTGCGAGACAGCGATGCCCTGCGAAACCTGGCCGATAAAATACTTGAGGTCGTCCAGTTGCCCGGGCGCCACCATCATGGACACATGCTTGCCGACTGCGTCCTCGGCGGAACAACCGAATAGCTTGCTCGCCCCCAGGTTCCAGGTGACGATGATGCCCTCAGGAGTGCTGGAGACGATGGCGTCCTCGGAGTTCTCCACAATTGTTGCCAGGAAGGAATGCGCCGCCTCCTGCGCCCGCTGCGCGGTCACATCGTGCTTGATGGCGACGTAGCCGCTGACTGCTCCCTGCGCGTCGCGGACCGGGGCGATGCGCATCTCCTCGTCGTAGAACGTGCCGTCCTTGCGGCGATTGGTGGGCTCACCGCGCCACACCTTGCCGGAGAGGATGGTATTCCATAGCTGCTCATAGAATGAGGCGGGATTACGCCCGGATTTGAGGAAACGGGGGTTCTGCCCCACAGCTTCTTCACTGGAGTATCCGGTCATCGCGGTGAAGGCGGGATTTACATATTGGATGGTACCGCCGGTATCGGTAATGAGGAAGGCGTCGGCAGCCTGCTCCACGGCCGCAACCAGGCTCGCATGCTCGATAGCGCCATCTTTATTGCGCACCTCCGGCGTCGACAAGGGTTTACCCTCCATCTTCCTTATCGGCGGTCATTCAGGTTTAATGAAGGGTTTGTGCCGAGACTTGAGGCGATACCTCGGGATATTTGCAGGAGCCGGTGCTTGACGCGGAGATTGCCTGCGCAGACGTGCGGCCCAGAGCCGGGCCCAGAGCCGGGCCCAGAGCCGAGCCCGGCGCGGAACGCTCAATGTGGGTCGGCGTTTTGCGGAGTCTAGTGGAAGCGGAGCGCGATGCCTGCTCCGAGGGTTATGTTGTTCTGCACGTTGGTGGTGGAGTTAGGCAGCTGGGTTCGCAGGTAGTCGGCCTCGAAGGCGCGCAGGACTACATGCGGCGAGAGGGTGAGGTTCAAGCCGCCTCCTGCCTTTACGGCCAGGCCGAGGCTGGTGGTGTTCGCACCCCGCGGTGCGGGGAAAATGCCGTTGAAGCCGATGGCGGTGCCGGCCAGGGCCTGCGCGTAGAGGCCGTATCTCTGGTGGGGCCGGGTCCAGGTGTAGCGGGGACCGAAGGTGGCCGTGACCAGGTCCAGCCCCACGCCTGAGGAGTTGATGTTGGATTGGTGCGCGCCGGCGATGTCGGCCACCATGCCCAGTCCTCCCAGGAACTGGCCGTGTATCTGCGCGCCGACGCCCTGCATCCAGAAGCTGTTGCCGGTGACGGCGTCGGCCAGGGTGGCGTTGTAGGTGAAGGCCACTTCAAGGGCGCCGCGCGGCGAGGCGGCGGCCGCGGCCTGGGCCTGAAGCAGGGAGGGGGTTATCGCCGTCATCATCATCATCACTCCGCCAAGGAGCATGCTGCTGTAGGGTCTGCGCATCACAAGTCTCCTTTTGCGTTACTGCACGTTGAGGGTCACGGTGGCGCTGTGTTCCAGGCTGCCCGCGGTGGCCGTGATGGTGATGGTGTAATTCTGCGGCGCCTGGGTAAAGAAGCCGTTGCCGCCGCAGCCGCTGAACGCGGTGGCTGCCGCGCCGGCCGCGAGCAGGATCAGTAGAGAGAGCAGGCGCTTGAGATGGCGTCCGTTCCTGCGCATACCTCCCACGCCGAACAGCAGCAGCAGCGCCAGCGCAAAGGGTGTGACCCTGCGTCCGGTTGCGGGTGGCGATGGCGCCTGGTTGTTGGCCGTGGCCGGGGCTGTCTGGATGGTGACGGTGACGGTCTGCGGTCCGCCGTTGGCGTCGATGGTGGCCGGCGAGAAGGTTACCGTCGCGCCTGGAGGCAGGCCGCTGATGGCGAAGTTGACCGTGCCGGCGTAGGCTCCGTAGTCGGGCGTCACCTTCGCCTGGTAGGTGATGGTGCTGCCCGGCACCACGGTCTGGCTGGACGGCCCGACCAGGGTCATGGTGAAGTCAAGCGGGGCGACGACCACGCCGACCGACGCGGTGGAAGTGCTGCTGAGGAAGTCGATGCTGCCGTTGTAGGTGGCCGACAGGCTGTGGGTGACGCCGGGAGCGAGCGTCGTGCTGTAACTGGCCGTGCCGCCGCTGAGGGTTACCGTGGCCAGCAGCGTGGTTCCGTCGTAGAAGCTCACCGTGCCGGTGGGCGTGCCGGTGGTTGCCGACGCGACCTGCGCGGTGAGTTTCACGCTCTGGAGCGGGGTGACGGATCCACTGCTGGCCGTGAGCGTGGTGGTGGTTGCGGCCTGGGCGACGGAGAGATCGACTGTAATCTGATTGGCCGCGGCGTAGTTGCCGTCGCCGGAGTAATTCACCGTGACTGTGTAGGCGCCGGCAGCGAGGGTTGCAGGCACCGGGATGGTGGCCGAGCCGGAGGAGATGGGCGCGGTTCCATTGACGCCGTTGCCGAGCGAGTAGCTGATGCTGCCGCTTGGCGTGGCGATGCCCGCGCCGGAGTATTGGCCGGCGATCGAGATGGCGATGGAACCGGCTGTGCCGTAGGTGAGGTTCAGCGGCGCGGGCCCGCTCAGCGTGGAGCTCGCCTTGCCCACGGTTACGGCCGAGGCCGAGGTGGTGGTGCTGGTGAGGAAGTTCGAGTCGCCGGAGTAGGTTGAGGTGAAGCTGTGGCTGCCCACCGGGGGCGTGTTCAACGTCAGGGTTGCGGCGGCGTTGACTACTGGGCTTGGCGTGAGTGGATTCAAGTGGTCGGAGAAGGTGACAGTGCCGGTGGGCGACGATCCGGCCACCGAGCTGGGCGCGATGGCCGCGGTGACGGTCAGCGGCTGGCCGTAGACGGGAACGGCTGGCGCGGTGGTCAGGGAGATCGAGGTAGAGTGCTGCAGGTTGGTGAGCAGGAAGCTGGCCGCGGCGCCGGCTCCCGTCACGCTCGCTGAAACGGTGTAGGCCGTGCCGCTGGCCGTACCGTTGGCGGTGGCCGTCACGCTGGCCGTGCCGTCGGCGGCGGTGGTGGCCGGAGAGCCGGCGAGAACCGCGCTGGCGCCGCTGGCCGGCGACGAGAAGGCGACCGATGCGCCGCTGACCGGGTTGCTGAACTGATCGGTGACCAGCACCTTGAGCGGCCGGGTGAATGCTGCGCCGATGATGGCGCTTTGCGGCGTTCCTGAAACCACGCTGACCGAGGCCGGAGCGGCGGCGGTGACGGTCTCAGAGGCCGTGGCCACGGTGACGGCCGGTTTTTGGGTGATGGCGGCCGAATAGCTGTAGCCGCCCACCGCGGTGAGCGCCGCGCTCGACAGGTTGAAGGTGGCGACGCCGTTTACCGCGGTTACCGTGTAGGTTTTCGCGTAGCCCTTGGGACCGGTCACGGTGAGCGTGATCGCGTCCGTAGCCTCGGTGACGATGACGCTGCTCGGGTTGTCCTCGTCGACGGTGATGGCCGCGCCGGCGTTGCCGCCCGCCGTGACCGAAGACGCAGGCGGCGTGGAGAAGAGCAGTTGCGCGACCGGCGGAATTACGTTGAAGGGATTGCTGGGGGCGGAGATTGAAGTGGGCGGAATGCTGGCCGGGTTCAGCGACAGGGTTGCGGTGAGCAAGTCGCCGCTGCCGAGCCCATTGATGCTCAGCGCGGAGTAGGTGGCGATGCCTGTGGTGGGCGAAGTTGCGGCTGATCCGCCGGTCAATGTGCCCGGGCCGATGGTGGTCAGGGTTAGCGGAATAATGATCGAATCAGTTCCGTCGGCGAAGGCTGTGCCGCTCTCGTAGAGCGTAACCGCGGGCGGCGGAGCCATGAAGGCGAACTGGGCCACGGAGGAGGGCTGCACGGTGAAATTCAGCGAGTAGTTGGTCTCAACCGCGCCGGAGTCCTGGCAGGTGGTGGCGCCGTAGGTTGTGGTGCGCGGGTCGCCGCGCTGATCGCTTCCCGTTGCCGCGGATGGGCTGATGAAGCAGATGGCCCGGCTGCCGGGCAGCGGGATCAAGGTCTGCGTGGTCCCGCCGTAGTTGCCCAGCGCAGCGAGATTTGGAGTGATCGTGGACGTGCCGCCGCTGCCGGTTCCCGCCAGGTTGCCGCCGCCGTCGGTATAGCTGCCGAAGATGTCGGCGTAAGACGATGCCGAGTTTCCGGCCACGATGCTGTTGGAAATGGTGACTGTGCCGCCGGTGCTGGCCAGGCCGCCGCCCTGGGCTCCGGCGGTGTTCCCGGAGATGGTGCTCGACGTAATCGTGACGGTTCCTCCGGAGTTGTAGATACCGCCCCCGGAGTTGGCATTCGTGTTCCCGGAGATGGTGCTGGAGTTCACGATGAGGGTACCGGGTCCATTCTCGACGCCGATTGCCTGATTCCCCGAGACGGTGCTCGCCATCAGCGTGATTGTGGCGCCGGCCTCGTTGGTGAATCCGTAAGTCGTGAACCCGGAGAGAGTGCTGTCGATCAGCGTTATGGTTGAGTTGTAGTCGTTGAAGACGCCGCCGATGGGCGCGGTAACGCCGGCTGCGGGAACAGCGGTAATATTGCTGCCCTCGATGGTTAAGCCGGTAGCGTAATTCATTGTGATGGCGTAGGTGAGGGCAGCGCCGCCCTGGGCGACGACGTTCAACTGGCTGATGGTCGACCCGGTTCCATTCGCGGTGAACAAGGCGTTGCCGGTTGTCGGGGCTGGGCCACTCACTGTCACGAGGTTCTTAAGCGTCGCGCCGCTGCCCGAGGTGAGACCGGTGATGGTGGTGTTCGACGGGATGTTGAGCGTGTTGCCGCTGGTGAGCGTGATGGTGGTTGCCGACGGGAAGTCTGCCGGGTCGAAGGTAATGATGCCTCCGCTCGCGGCCGCGGCCGCAGCCAGCGTGTCGCGCAGGCTGCAATTCGATCCGGGGCAGTTGCCGGGAGTGCCGGTGGCGTCATCCGACGCTGTTGTCACCACGAACGATGGCGGCGGGTTGACGGTCAGCGTGAAGACTTGGATGGCGTTCGGGACGACGCCGTTGCTGGCCGTGATGGCGAGTGAATAGATGTTTGCGGTTCCCGCTGCCGGGGTGCCGGCCAAGGTCGCCGTTCCGTCGCCATTGTCGGTGAAGGTTACGCCGCTGGGCAGTGCTCCGCTCTCACTCAGGGCCGCCACTGGAAAGCCGCTGCTGACGATGATCATTGATTCATGCGCGCCGGTGATGACGGTCGCGCTGTTGGCGCTGGTGATGGCCGGCGCCTGGTCGACGGTGAGGGTGAAGTTCTGCTGGGCGTTGGGAAGCGTACCGTTGCTTGCCTTGATCGTGATTGAGTAAGTGCCGCCGGCGCCTGCAGCAGGCATGCCGGACAACGTTGCCGTCCCGTTGCCGTTGTCGGTGAAGGTCACGCCGCCGGGCAGAGTGCCGGTCTCGCTGAGGACGGGCGTGGGAAATCCGCTGGCGGTCACGGTGAATACACCTGCGCTGCCGACCTGGAAGCTGGTTGCCGCAGCGCTGGTGATGGCCGGGGTCTGGGCGACGGTCAGTGTGAAGTTCTGCTGGGCGTTGGGAAGCGTGCCGTTGCTTGCTTTGATCGTGATTGGGTAAGTGCCGCCGGAGCCTGCCGCAGGTGCGCCGGAGAGTGTTGCCGTCCCGTCGCCGTTGTCAATGAAGATTACGCCGACAGGCAGTGCGCCGGTCTCGCTGAGGGCGGGCGTGGAAAATCCGGTGGTGGTCACGGTGAATGAGCCTGCGCTGCCGACCTGGAAGGTGGTTGCTGCAGCGCTGGTGATGGCCGGGGCCTGATGCACGGCAATCGTGGGCGAGGTTCCGGTGATAGCAGTGGTGGTGTCAGTGGCCGTGATCGTCTGGTTGCCGGGTGTTTTCAGAGTAACGTTGAAGGCGTGAACGCCGTTATCGCCTGCAGTGAAGGTATAGTTCGCGGGCAGCACCGCGGCGGCGTCGCTGCTGGTGAAGTGAACCGTGCCTGTGTAACTGGTGGAAACATTGTTGCCCGCGTCGAGCGCCGATACGGTGATGGAGAATGCGGAGCCCGCCAGAGACGAAGACGGAGAGACAATCATGAAGTGCGTGGCCGGCGCTGACGCCACGGTCGCGGTCGCGGTGCCAAAAGCCGAATTGCTGGACCCCAGAGTATTGTTCACGGTGACGGTGAATGTGTAGGAGCCTCTCACTAAGTAGGTGTGGGTGGCGCTGACCACATAGAGGGAGCCGGCTCCGCCGGGCTGAGTGATGTTTCCAGCCGACGACGTGCCGTCGCCCCAGTCAACCGAAGCGGTGAAATCGGATAAGGGTTCCAGATTGGTCAAACGGTCATCGAAGGTGGCCACGTGGCCGTTGAATGCGATGGTTGCCACGGCCGAAATCGCGTCTGCGATCACCACGGGCGGAGGCGGGTTTACATTGAATGAGCTGCCGGGCACGGTGAGCGTTGTCAGCGGTGCGGTGGCCGGATTCAGCGCCAGAGTTGCGGTGAGTACGTCGCCGGTGCCCGGGGTGTTGATGCTGAGCGCGGAGTAGGTTGCAATGCCGGTGGTGGCCGAGGTCGCGACCGATCCTCCGCTCACCGTGCCGGCGCCGGTGGTGAGCGAGAGCGGAATGGTCACGGTGTCAGTTCCGTCGGCGAAGGCCGCATTGCTCTCAAGCAACTCGACCGTGGGCGCCGGCGACATGGATGCGTTCGCAGTGACGTTTGAGGGCTGCTGCACAAAAGCGATCGAGTAGTTGGTCTGGACCGCGCCCGCATCCTGGCAGTTTGTGCCGCTGTAGGGTGTGACGCGCGGCAGACCGCGCTGATCGTTGCCCGTGGCCGCGGATGGGGTGATGAAGCAGATGGCCGGGCTGCCGGGCAGCGGAATCATGGTCTGCGTGGGGCCGCCGTAGTAGCCCAGCGCGGCAAGCACGACGCTGCTCGAGCCTACGACATTCTGATTGACGCCGTTTACGGGGCAGGTGCTGGCGCCTAAACTACCGCACTCTCCACCCGTGTCTCCGGAGAGGATGCTGCTGGTGACCGCGAGCGTTTCGTAGTTGAAGATGGCGCCGCCGCTCGCAGCGGAGTTGCCCGTGAACACGCTGTTACTCACCGTTACCAAGGCGTTGTTGATGAAGATGGCGCCGCCGGCTCTGCCATTCAGCGCGGAATTGCCTGCAAACGTGCTGTTGGTCAAGGTCAAAGTGCCGTTGTCGGCCAAAATGGCGCCGCCTGGGGCGGAATTGTTTCCGGAGAACGTGCTGTCATTCACGATCAGCGTTCCGGACGCGTTGTCGATGCCGCCGCCCCCATTTCCGCAGCCGGTGATGTATCCGGCTCCATAATTGCCAGACAGCGTGCTGTTGTTGATCGTGAGCGCGCCGGCATTGTAGATTCCGCCGCCATTGCAGGCTGAGTTTCCTGAGATGGTGCTGTTGTTCACGGTCAGCGTGCCGGCGTTGTTGATGCCGCCGCCGTTGTTGGCGACATTTCCATCGGAGATGATGAGGTTGGAGAGGCTGGCGGCGGTGACGCCGCCGGCTTCTGTAAAGACCGTGTAGCTGTTGTTTCCGCTGACCGTGACCAGGTTGGTGAGGGATGCGCCGCTGCCGGTGGTGGGGCCGGTGACGGTGGTGAAGGACGGAATGTTCAGCGTGCCGGAGCCGAGCAATGTGATGGTGGTAGCGGCGGAGAATTTGGTCGCGTCAAATGTGATGTTGCCCGAGCCCAGACTGGCGGCCTCAAGCAGCGCGTCGCGCAGGCTGCACGATGGATCCGTGCCCGTGCCGGGCGTGGTTTGGATGGTGCAGTTGGAGGCCGTGCCGGCATCGTCCAGCACGCTGGTGACCACCAGGTTTGGGCTGGTGACTGAAATTGGGCCCGACATGCCGGTGATGCTGGCGGTCACGGTGTCGGTGGCCGTGATGGACTGGCTGCCCGGAGTCGCGAGCGTGGCGCTGAAGGTGCCTGCGCCGTTGATGAGCGTGCTATTGGCCGGCAACGTGGCGCCGGCATCGGTGCTGGAAAAGGCGACGGTTCCGGCATAGCTGGTGGCCAGGTTTCCGTAAAGATCCTCAGCCGTCACCGTGAAGTTGAAAGCCGAGCCGACGATCGCCTGCGAGGGAGCTGAAACAAAAAAGCGCGTGGCTGGGCCGGGAAGCACGATGATGGGGTTGGAGGTTCCGGTAATCGTGGCATTCACGGAATCGGTTGCGGTGATGGTCTGAATGCCGGCGGTTTTCAGCGCGAAGTTGAAGATTCCCACGCCGTTGGTCAGCGGGCCATTGCCGCTGGAGTTCACATAGCCGGGATCGGTGCTGGTAAAGGTCACGATACCGGTGTATCCGGTGGCCACATTTCCATACTGATCGAACGCGGTCACCGTCAACGGGTTGTTTTGAAATGAGACTACAGGCGAGGTGGCGGCCACGCTGAAGTACGTTGCCGGGCCGGGATTCACGGTAAAAGGCGCGGTGGTGGTCTGGTTGTCAAGTTGCGCGGTGGCCGTGCCGAACCCGACGCTGGTGGGCGTGACAGTGATGCTGGCGTTGCCTGAGGCATCGATGGCGTCGGAGCTCGAGCCGTTGAATGCGCCTACGGCAACCGTGAACCCGACGCTCAGCCCCTGAAGCGGGCCGGGTCCTCCGGGAACCGGGTTTCCGTTCGAATCCGCGCTGACCGACGCGGCGAGTTGGAGCGAGCTATCAACCTGGACGATATTCGGGATGGGTGTGAGGGTGAGGACGATATTCGGATCGGTGGAGAGATTGCCCGCGCCGTTGAAGTAAAGGGTAGCCTGATCGCAACCGTCCGCGGCCACCTGCGGCCCGGTATTGCAGCCCCACCAGTTCTCGGTTGCGGTAACGCCGCCTGCGCCGGATGTGGCGGGCTCGCCCACGGAAAGACCGCTCGCGCCGCTGGCGGAAGTGTTGGAGAAGATGCGGCTGTCGGCAATGGTGAGCAGATTGCCCTGGGCCGCGGTGCCGGTGCCGACGGTGATTGCGCCGCCGGTGGTGACGGCGGAGTTGGTGGTGAAATTGGCCGCGGTGATGGTGGTGGTTTCGGCGAAGCCGTTGTTCGCGGTGTTGTGGAAGATTGCGCCGCCGGCCCCGCTGGATGAATTCGCCGAGAAGGCCGTGCCGCCGGTGAAGTCGATGCCGGTATTGGTGTACACTCCGCCGCCGTCGGAACTGGAGGTGTTCGAGCCGATGCTGCCGCCGCCGATCGTTGACTGCGGCGTGGCGCTCGAGCCTCTTTGATAAAGGAAGAGCGCGCCGCCCTGGCCCACTTGCCCGGTGTCGGAGGTATTTACGCTGACCGCGGCGGTGTTGGAGCTAAACACGGTGTTGGTGATGGCGGTGGCCGCGCCGTAGCCGACATTGATTGCGCCGCCCACTTCAGGCGTTTGATTGCTGGTGAAAGTGCTATTGGTGACGGTCAGCAATCCGCTGCCGCCCAATGAATTCGACTCAAAGATGGCGCCGCCCGGGCCCCACAGGGCCATGTTGCCGGTCAGCGTGCAATTGGTGATGGTGAGATTGCCGGTGCCGTACGCCTCCCAGTCGAGCGCGCCGCCGAAGTTGTCGGCATTCGCGTTGCTGGCTGGATTGTTGGCGTTCTCGCCGTTCTCGAGGGTCAGATTTTCGAGCGTGGTGTTGAAAGCGCTGTCAAGATTCGGATCGATGGAAAAGACTTTGTCGTTTTGTCCGGCATTAATCGTCGTGCTGCCGGCTACGCCCATGATGGTTACGGGGCCGGTAATGTCGAGCAGCGTTTCTCCGTTGCCGTTACCGTCGGTCTGGCCCTCGTTCAGCGTCAGATTGTAGGTGCCTGCGGGCACCATGATGGTGTCGACGGTTGCGTCGGGGATATTATCGGCAGCGTCGGCGTTGGCGTCTCCGACCGCATCGCGCAGGCTGCAAACTTCCGCACTGCCCGAGGTGCAGCGATTGGTGTCGTTGATGTCGGAACTGTCGGTGGTGGTGTTGACGTAGAGCACATTGCCTGAAGCCGGGGTGGCGATCTCGGGGTGAATGGATCCTCGAGGCAGGAGGACGATGCCATCGGATCCCTGCGGGCTGACGCGCTGGCTGAGCGCGGCCACCACTGCGTTGGAGCCGAACGTGCCGTGCCGGACGATCGCCTGACCGGGGGAAGAGGCAGAGGACGCGGTTGCGCCCGAGGGCGAAGCCGGATGGTGGATGGTGGCGATCTGCTGCGCGGACGAATCGAACACCACGATATCCTGGCCTCCGTTTCCGGAGACGCCGGAATGAAGCAGGATGGGCGCGCTTGACTCCGGGCTGGAGGAGGCGATGCCGGGATAATTTTCGACCTCGATCCAGGGCTGGCCGCCGGTGTTGCCGGCCTTTTGCGCCAGCGTGAGCGCGCCGGGGCGCGTTGACTCGCGCCGCGCGGCTACAAGCTCAGCATGCGTATACGACGTGGGATCGAAGCCGGTGTGGGCGAGCACGTGAACTGTTCCGTCGGAGGTGAGCACGGAGAGTTGCAGTTGGGCGTGTCGGTCAAACAGGAAATCGCCCGCGGTGACGGCGGTGATATCGTCGATGGGCAGGGATTCGAGCTGGGCCGAGCCGGCGAGGGCATGCGCGCCGTGCAGGACCACCAACTGCCCGCCTGCGACGATGGCCGCGTCGGGGATGAAATCCGCGTCAAGGTTGGCGATCTCGATGGCGGTGGCTTTGCCCGGCAAAGCATAGGTTGCCTGCTGCGAAAGGCCAGAGACGCCGCTGCGGAAAAGCGTTGCGTGGGAGCCGGAATTGCCGGTGACGCCGGCGATGACAACATCTGAGGTGCGATTGTCGCCGGGGCGATAAGCGGCCAGCGCGGTGATGGCGCCGGCAACGGCAACCGGGGGCTGAAGCACGAAATTCCCTTTACCGTCTCCCAGCAGAACATACAAGGTATTCCCGTTCCGAGCGGCAACGACCAGGTCGCGGTGGCCGTCGCCGTTTACATCGGCGACGATCAGCAGATCGGGCGCGACAGGCAGCGAAGTAAGGCCGGCCTGGGCAAGAAATGGGCTGGCGAAGTGGCCCTGGCCTGCGGCCAGCCAGCTCTGGTAGCTCTGGGGCGCGAGCGCATCGAGGTTGCCGCGCAGCAAAGCGATGACGCCGCCTTTGTCCAGTCCATAGCCGACCACGAGATCGGCAACGCCGTCCTCATCAAAGTCCGCCGACGCCATGGCCAGCGGCTGCGGCTGCCCGGCTTCGAATGTTGACGCAACTTTCCCGGAGGCCTCGAATGCGAGCGGCTGCGCCTGCTTGAACTGCTCTGTGCGCGGCGCCGGCCTCTGGGCCAATAGACCGCCGGCGCACAAAGGCGCGGCAAGAAGAAGGAGGGTTGAAACACGAATACCGACACGGGGGGAAAAGACGCGTGCACTCGTCACTTGCTTACCTCCGGCTCTGTTCATTGAGAGAGCCATTCTGCAGGGAACACGGCCCGAAACATAACTTCCGCGGGGAGCTACGCGATGGCGAGCCGTTTATGTCCGGGTCAGGTAACTGCGCGTAAAAGGGGGAAAAAGGGGAAGCCGAATGTTGCGCATGTCTCTGAGAGTTGCATGCGCAGATTTCAGGGGAACGAGTTACAAACCCACGA
>Ga0182016_10000940_pt1 | contig 35853 bp, 32 predicted proteins | sample 712S2MmetaG_FD_120491 | JGI IMG/M metagenome (GOLD analysis project Ga0182016, IMG submission 120491) | Permafrost microbial communities from Stordalen Mire, Sweden - 712S2M metaG | ecosystem: Environmental > Terrestrial > Soil > Wetlands > Permafrost | place: Sweden: Stordalen | collected...
CATTCCTCCCGCGGCTCTATTCAAGCACAAGAGGAAGGGAAACTGAAAGCAGATGCGCAACGAACCAAGGTTCACCGTCCACCGCTGACCGTCCACGGCCCGCTATTTCTGGAAGACCGTCATCATGGCTTCGTTCTGGGCCTGATTCACCTGCGCCAGCGTCTGTTCAACCAGCGAGCGGTCGTCATAGTTGCCCGAGTGCAGAATCTCGTTCAGGCGGAGGGCCGTGTGGCTCAGCAGGATCTCGGCATTCTTCAAACGCTTGTCGTTACCGGCAACCGACAGGTGAATTTTTTGCGCGAACGTCTGGATGCGCTTGAGCAGGCTGGTCGCGTGGTCCACATTTCCGGCGGAGTATTCCTTCATGCTCAGCTCGGTCATCTGGTGCACGATCTGGGCGTAGATGAAGCACTGCTCGCGGGGCTCGGCCTGGTTGGCGCGAGCTTCGAGCGCGGCAATCATCTGGGTTTCAGGGGTATTTTCATCGATGGGGGCGGCACACACCGGGGAACAACTTGCGCCAACTGCAGCAAGCGCGGCGACTAGAACAACGAACCGCATGGGAAACCTCCGCTGGTCCGGTTCAACCCTCAAGCTTGTCATTGACTCAGTCGCAGGTGCGAGAGCCCACAACAACCATTAGAGCTAGAAAACTGACCCTCGTTCCGATTCGATGCAAAATAACGTTCTAAGGTCGTTCTCTGGCGCCAAGTTGAGCCTAATACTAGCCACAACCTGGAGAAATCTGCAAGCCCAATTTTGCTCACATTTTGCAGCAATCTAATTTGGTGCCCGTTTGGTCACGGCATCCGGGGCTGCGGGAGCCTTGCGCAGCCGGCCCCACGACGGCACCCAAGCCCCTGTTTGCGCAAGGGATTACGGGCAGACTTGGCGGAATGTTGAGGCTCGGCGTCGCACTTCAGAATCCGGATCGCCGCGGCGCCCTTCGGCGGCGCGCACTACTTTTTCAGTACCTGCAGCCGCTGTTTCGCCTGCCACTCCTCATCCGGAGCTTTGCCGGCTGAGGCCTCAATGAACCGCTGGTAGAAGTCGATGGCCTGCTTTTTCTGGTTCAGCTTGTCGTAGCTGATCGCCCATAGGAAAAAGGTCGACGCGTTGTCGGGCAGGTACTTTGAGCGTTGGGCCAGGGCCTGCAGCGTCACCTCGGGCCTTCCCAGCCGCTCAGCGGCAAAAGCCAGCCCGCTCCAGCCTTCAACGCTTGTCTGGTCGGCCTGCGTGGCCTTGTCGAAGGCGGCAAAGGCCTCGGCGTAGCGTTGCTGGCGCACCAGGTTCTGTCCATGCCCCACCAGCAAATCGGGGTCCTCGGGTTTTTTCAGGAGCAGCGCGACGAACAACTTGTCTGAAGCCGCGTAGTCGCCGGCATCGGCCTCCACAATGGCCAGCATCCGGGTAATCGAGGCGTCATCCGGGTGATCCGTATGCAATTGTTCAAGCAGCGGCAGCGCCTCGGCCTTGTCCTCGGCCGTGAGCACGGTGGCCAGTTGCGCGGTAAGCGTGGGGTCGCCCGGAAATTGCTCCAGCGCCGCGCGCAGCATGGTCTCAGCCTCGGGATATTGCTTGCGAGCCAGCAGCAGGTGGGCCAACGCCGTAGTCGCCGGCTGTGATTTTGGATCTTTGGCCAGAACCCGCCGGTAGGCTGCCTCGGCGCTGTCGTATTGGCCGGCATCTTCGGCCAGGCTCGCGGCCAGCAGCGTGTCGCTATCGGTCTCAGGCGAAATCTTCAGGGCTTCAATCAGATCGTTTGAAGCGTCGGTGGGATCGTTGTCGCCGCCCGGTTTGGGCTTGTCGATCTGCGCCAGCGCGCGCCATGCCCGGGCCTTGAGCGCCGGTCCGGCAGCGCCGGGGTCAAGCGTGGTGGCCGCCGCCAGTTCGGGCCTGGCTTCGTCGGGCTTGCCTTCGCGCGCCAGCAGCAGGCCCAGCGAAAGGTGCGCCTCAAATGACTTTGGATTTGCCATAATTGCCCGGCGATAAAGATCCGCGGCGTCATCCGACCGGTTTTGGGCGTCCGCAATGTAGCCCAGGTCGAAGAGCGCCCGCTCGTCGCCGGGATGGGCGGCGGCGTAGCTCTCAAGGCTCGATTGGGCGGTCTTCAGGTCATTCGAAGCGATAGCCGACTCGGCCGCCAGCACCTGTGGGTCGGCCTGCTGCGGCGCTGCGGCCTCAGCGGGCGCGGCCTGTTGCTGGGGCGCGGATTGTGGTGATTGATCCTGGGTAAATCCAAGCGGCGCAATCGACACCGCTAAAACAATAAAAAGACAAGCGCGAACCAATGTATTCCTCACCTTCAATTCTAATTGCGCCGTGAGCGATAAGTATCAGACGCGCAACTCACCGCAAGCGCTTCTGCCGGCGCCACTTTTATGAGAGCAAGGGCGACCCGGCTCCCGCGCGCTCGACGGCGCAAGCTTGCGCTGGCCTTAATCTTTCAAATTCAATGCGCCGGTCGAAGCCAATTGTGAAATCCCCGCCGCCGCTCCCCGCCTGGACAACTTTGGCCTCGCGAAAAGCATCCACTCGAATGAACAACACGGCTCGCTCATGTTCGGGGGCGGTGAGGGCCGCAGAGAGCCTTCATCGAGTGCGAAGAGCCGTTGGGGTGAAGATTATGACCTATCTGTCAATGCAGCATATGCCACTATCCAATGCCTATCTTTGCCAGGATTGCAATTGTGTGGGGAACTGCGCCAAGCAGTGCCCTGCATGCGCCTCCGAGGCGCTGATGGGCCTTGACACTATTCTGAATCGCAAGGCTGAAGAGCGTACGCAGATCGCCTACTCCCGCGTTCCGGCGCTCGCTGCTTAGCCGGCTCCGCTCCGGCTTCCTTTTATTCGAAGTGTGTTTTCCCTGTGGGGAATGCCTGTCTGTTTCCGGCCACGAGTAATCCGGAGCCGCCAGCCGAATCTTCTTCCACATCAACCGTTTTTCGCCGCGCCCTATAATAAAGAATGGCCGGTTGCGCTCTGAGCCTCACTGAGGCCTCTGTGACGCTGCCGGACGCCTTTATCCCGGTGCCTTCCCTTTGAGTCAAGCCATTTTGAACGATGCCATCATCATCCGCGGTGCGCGGACCCATAACCTGAAGAACATCTCCTGCGAGATTCCGCACGGCAAGCTGACGGTGGTCAGCGGCGTGTCGGGCTCGGGGAAGAGTTCGCTCGCCTTTGACACGGTCTATGCCGAGGGCCAGCGCCGGTATGTGGAGTCGCTTTCGGCCTACGCGCGCCAGTTTCTAGAGCGTATCGAAAAGCCCGACGTGGACGAGATCGACGGCCTGGCGCCGGCCATCGCCATCAAGCAGAAAAACACCACGCGCAACCCCCGCTCCACAGTCGCCACGGCAACTGAAATCTACGACTACCTGCGCCTGCTCTACGCGCGCTGCGGGGAGGTGCACTGCATCTATTGCGACGGGCTGGTGAAGCGCGATTCGGTAGACGAGGCGGCCGACACAATTCTCGCTCTCGGCGAGGGAACACGGCTGAATGTGCTTTTCCCGGTGGTTCCCGCGGCTACGGCAGCAAATGGTGAAGCCGCGGCAAAACCTGAAAAGGCCGCAACCCGCACCGCCAAGCCGACTGCTAAATCCGCCGCGAAATCGAAGACAGCGGCCCTGACCGGCGAAGCCCTGCATACGGAGATGCTCAAAGCTCGCCTGGCCGACCTGCGCGCCAGCGGATTCAACCGGCTGTGGCAGGCAGGCAAAATTTTCGAGTTCTCCACTCCCGAATCGCTCATCGATCTCGATTTCCGAGCTCCGATTTTTGTTCTTTTGGACCGGCTCGTGGTCAGTGCGGAAAATCGCGTCCGCATTGTCGACGCACTCGAGACTGCGTATCGCGAGGGCAATGAGGCAGTGCTTGAAGAGGCTCCACGCGACGAGACAGCCGAGCGCCGCCGCCTGCGCTTCAGCGGCGCATACGAGTGCACCAGTTGCCACAGGCCCGGCCGCGAGCCTGAGCCGCGCCTCTTCAGCTTCAACAATCCTTTCGGCGCATGCCCGCGCTGCCAGGGCTTTGGCAACACGGTCGATTACGATATCAACCTCATTATTCCCGACAAGGGCCTGAGCCTGAACGACGGCGCCATCGACCCCTGGAACCGGCCAAAGTACCGGCCATTTTTCACTGACCTGAAGAAACGCGCCGCCGAGTTGGGCGTAAAGATGGACATTCCCTGGCGCGATATGCCCTTCGAGATGCAGGAGATTGTTCTGCGCGGCAAAGGCAGCTATGAAGGCGTGTGGGGATTTTTCACGCAGATGGACCGCAAGAAATACAAGCTCCATGTGCGCGTGATGCTCTCGAAATATCGCGGCTACGCCGAGTGCCCCGATTGCCGCGGCCAGCGTTTGCGCGCCGAAGCTCGCGCTGTGCGGCTGAATAACAAGAACATCTGCCAGGCCGCCGCGCTCACCATCGCGCAGGCCAAGGAATTCTTTAATGCGCTCGAGCTCTCGCCGATGCACGCCGAGATCGCCGGCCCGATTCTTGACGAAGTTCGCCAGCGCCTCAACTTTCTCGACGCGGTCGGCCTCGAGTACCTCACGCTCGATCGCCTCGCCTCAACGTTGAGCGGCGGCGAGGCGCAGCGCATTCAGTTGGCCACCTCGCTTGGCTCGCGGCTGGTGGGCGCGCTTTACGTGCTCGACGAGCCATCCATCGGCCTGCACACGCGCGACACTGCGCGGCTGATTCACATCCTCGAAGAGCTGCGCGATTTGGGCAACACCATTCTCGTTGTCGAGCACGACCAGGATATTCTGCGCGCGGCCGATCACCTGCTCGACCTCGGTCCCGGCGCAGGCGAGTTCGGCGGCAAAATTCTCGCGGAGGGCATTCTGGCGGAGATTGAGGCCAATCCCAATTCGCTCACCGGCCGCTATCTGAGCGGTAAAATTTCCATTCCGGTTCCCACGCGCCGCCGCGAGCCGGGCCGCGAAAAGCTGGGTCTGCGCGGAGCGCGCGCCAACAACCTGCGCGGTGTCAACGTCGACATTCCGCTCGGCATGCTGGTCGCTGTTACGGGAGTTTCCGGCTCAGGCAAATCAACCTTGGTGCATCAGGTTTTGTATCGTGCGGTGGCGCGGGCGCTGGGCCAGGCAGACGGCGGCGAACTGGCCGGCAGCTTCACTTCACTTTCAGGAGTCGAGCGCCTTAACGATGTGGTGCTGGTCGATCAAACTCCTATTGGCCGCACGCCGCGCTCGAATCCCATCACCTACATCAAGGGCTTCGACCTCGTCCGCGAACTCTTTGCCGCGCAGCCTGAGTCCAAGCGTCTCTCGCTTACGCCCGGGCATTTCTCGTTCAATGTGCCCGGCGGCCGCTGCAATACCTGCGAGGGCGACGGCACGGTCACCGTCGAAATGCAATTCCTGGCCGACGTGGAACTGCCCTGCGAAGACTGCAACGGCACGCGCTACCAGGCGCGCATCCTGGAAGTGCAGTACAAGGGCAAGAACATTCACGAAGTTTTGCAGATGACGGTGAAAGAGGCGCTGCGCTTCTTTGCCGGCCAAACCAAGCTGCTTGAGAAGCTCGCCGTGCTCGACGAAATCGGCCTCGGCTACCTGCGCCTTGGCCAGAGCGCGACCACACTTTCAGGCGGCGAGGCCCAGCGCGTCAAACTCGCGGCGCATCTGGCCCAGGTGCGCGCGGCCAATGCCAACGCCAAGCCTTCGCAAGCCAGCCGCGTGCTCTACATCCTCGACGAGCCCACCACCGGCCTGCACTTCGACGATGTTTCAAAGCTGCTCACCGCGTTCAAAAAACTCATTGACGGCGGCGGCTCGCTCATCGTCATTGAGCACAACCTCGACGTGATCAAGAGCGCTGACTGGGTGATCGATCTGGGTCCCGAAGGCGGCGAAGGCGGCGGCAGCATTGTTGCCGAAGGCCCTCCCGAAGAGATTGCGCAAAATCTTCATTCGCACACCGGCAAGTGGCTGGCGCGGGTGCTGTAGGCAACTCGCTGGTGGTCGTTGTGGCGTTCCCCCTTGCCGCCAAGCGCCGGCAGGCAGACAATGTCGTCATCGCATCTTTCCGGCTTTTTTCGCAAATCTCAATGGCCCGCCGATTCGACCGGCAGTTTTTCCAGAAAGTGAATCACTTCATGTTCAATCGATCGTTGTTGTTCGCCGCACCGCGCTTTCGCCCAGTCATTACCTGCCTTGTGGCAATCGTCGCAATGGCCGCCCTGGTTCCCATGTTCGCGACGGCCCAGCAAAAGCCCAGCGTCGCAGGCGACTATAGCGGAACGCTTGGCCCGCTGAAAGTGGTGCTGCACGTGAAAATTGACGCCGCCGGCGCCATCAGCGGAACCCTCGACAGTCCAAATCAGGGCGCCTTGGGCATTCCCTGCGCTGATTTCAGGCTCGAAGGGCAGGACTTCAGCTTCAGCGTTCCTGCTGTGCACGGCACGTGGAAAGGCAATGTCGCTGCCGATGGAAACTCGCTGACCGGCACCTGGGACCAGGGCAACCCAACGCCGTTGACCTTTGCCCGCGACACCTTTGTGCTCGCGACAAAACCCTCGCGCGTGGATGGGATCTGGCTGGGTACCCTCGTTGCCGGCTCGACCTCGCTTCGCGTTCAGATCCGCGTGAAAAGCGACAACGCCGGCAAGGAATACTGCACGAACGACAGCGTGGACCAGGAGGCCATGGGTATGGAATGTGCCAACGTGGCTCTGGCCGGTGATGATTTCTCTTTCGATGTCCCCGTCGTGCATGGCCACTACAGCGGGAAGCTCTCCGCCGACAACAACACACTTACCGGCACGTGGGACCAGGGAAGCTCGCTGCCGCTCAACTTTACAAGGCAGTCAGCGGCGATTGAGATCAAGCCGCCAGCCCCGCCCAAGTACGACGCAGCAATGGCGCCGGTCAAGGTTGAGGATCTGCAGCAGCTATTGGACAAGGAGCTGGCTGAAGTGCTGAAAAATGGAGAGCTGGCTCCCGGAACCGGCGGCGGTGTTGCCATTGCCGTTGAGGAGCATGGCGTGCGGCGAATCTTCAGCTACGGCGCAGTCAAGGCCGATGACCTGTTTGAGATTGGTTCAATCACCAAAACCTTTACCGGCCTGATTCTGTCGCAGATGGTGGAGCAGGGAAAGGTTAAATTCGATGAGCCGGTGCGCGAATTGCTGCCCGCGGGAACGGTGGAGAAACCGGCGGGCGACGAAATCACGCTGGTCGACCTGGCAACGCAGCACTCCGGCCTTCCGCGCATGCCCGACAATTTCAGTCCTGCCGACGACAGCGACCCGTATGCCGACTACACTGCCGCGCGGCTTTACGAATTTCTGTCAAAGCATGGCGTCGCGAAGCCGGCTAAAACAGACTTTCTGTACAGCAATCTCGGATTCGGTCTCCTGGGCCAGGCGTTGGCCAATCGCGCCGGCGTCAGCTATCCCGAACTCCTGAAAGATGAAGTAACCGGACCGCTCGGACTCAAGGACACAGTAGTGGCGCTGTCGCCGGATCAACTTGCCCGATTCGCCACACCGCATGACGCTCAACATCACCCGGCCCATCCCTGGAACCTGGTTGCCTTTGCCGGGGCGGGAGCCGTTCGTTCGACAGCGTCAGACATGCTCACCTACGTTGAGGCCAATCTGCATCCCGAGTCGCTCAAATTGAACGCTCAGTTGCCCGATAGCGCCACATTGAGCGCGGCCATTACGCAGCAGCACGAATTGCGCGCCGATGCGGGCGGCATGAAGATTGGCCTGGCGTGGCTTTACGTGCCCGATGGGGGCGAGTACTGGCACAACGGAGCCACCGGGGGCTACAGTTCCTACGCATTTTTCAATCCGACGCACGATCGCGCGGGTGTGGTCCTCTATAACGCAACGGTTGGGCGGGGCGGCGGCTTTGCCGACCGGCTGGGACAACACATCAGCCAGCGACTGGCGGGCAAGCCGGCCATCTCGCTGGCGGATTGAGGATTCGATTAGTCGAATTGTGAAGGCTTATCGGGAGCCGGGATTGACGATTTTTGATTGGCGGCTACTCCGCGACCACCGGATTCATCAGTGGCGCCAGCCCTTCCACCGTTACCGTGACCATGTCGCCGTTGTTGAGACCGCTTGGCCGATGCCCGCATTGTTGACCCGACGCGACCAGCTTACCGGGGGCTCGCGCTCTTCCGCGATACCCTGGTCGCGTTCTCCCATGAACTCAGCGGGAAAGTCTGCGGTATCGAGAGAGGTAAAGATATCTTTCCAGTTTCCAGCGCACTCGGGGACAGCCGCATCATTCGGTTTGTCGATGCGGCGGGCCTGGTCATGGGTACAATTTGAGTTGTTATCGTTTGCTTCGTGCATTCGCCATCACCTCAAGATACGCCCGAGCCGTCTCCGTAATCGTCTCGGGATGCCCTGCATCGATGGCCGCAAGGTTCACCAGGTCGCTGCCCACACCAAGCGCCTTCGCGCCTGCCTTGATATAACTCTCGGCTGTCTGCAGCGTAACGCCGCCCGTGGGGATCAGCTTCAAATGCGGAAACGGCGCCAGCAGCAACTTCAGGTAGCTCGCCCCGCCGACCGCCGAGCAGGGAAAGATCTTCACATAGTCTGCGCCGGCTTCCCATGCTGTAATGGCTTCGGTGGGAGTCAGCGCGCCCGGGCACGACACTTTTTTGTTATCCCTGGTCACGCGGATGACGTCGTGATGCAGGCTCGGGCTGACCACAAACTCCGCGCCCGCATCGATGGTGGCCTGGCACTGGTCGGCCGTGGTCACCGTGCCCGAACCCAGCAGGAGCTCTTCGCCGAATTCTTTCTTCAGTTGTTTGATGAGCTCGACCGCATTGGGCACGGTCATGGTGACTTCGACAACAGTCACGCCACCGGCCATCATGGCTTCAACAACGGCGCGGCCCTGGGCAACGCTTTTCGCGCGCAGCACCGGAATAAGCCCGACGCGTTCGAGAATTTCCTGAGTAGTTTCCGGCATTGTTTCTCCACAAGCTATTAGCTGTTAGCTTTTAGCTCTTAGATTTCCCGGGGGCCAGTTGAAGGAGCAGAATCACCCGAGATGAAGCTAATAGCTAAAAGCTGGCCTCACCGCGCAATTCTCGCCGACCCGCCCTTGATGATGCGTTCCACCTCGGCAAGCGTTGCCATGCTGGTATCGCCTGGCGTGGTCATCGCCAATGCTCCATGCGCCACTCCGCACTTAACCGCCCACTCAATACCTTTTCCGGCGAGGATCCCGTAAATCAGCCCCGAGGCAAAGCTGTCGCCGCCGCCCACGCGGTCGAGAATGTCGATTTCGCGCTGCGGCACATGCACAATCTTGTCTTCATAAATCGCAATCGCGCCCCACGCGTTGCGGCTGGCCGTCTGCGCGGTTCGCAGCGTGCTCGCTATCAATTTCAGGTTGGGATACGCCGCGGCCACTTCGCGCAACATCTCTGCATAGCCTGCAATCGGCAACTCATCAAAGTCGTCGCCCACGCCCTTGATGGCAATGCCCAGCATCGCGCTGAAATCCTCTTCATTGCCCAGCAGCACGTCGACCTTGCGCACAAGCTCGCGGTTCACCTCCTGCGCCTTGGCCTTGCCGCCAATCGATTTCCACAGCGAGTCGCGATAGTTCAGGTCGTAGCAGATCGGCGTATCGTATTTTCGCGCTGCGTCCATCGCCTCCACGGCCACATCGGCAGTGGATGCCGAGAGCGCGGCGAAAATTCCCCCGGTATGCATCCACCGCGAGCCATTCTCCGCGCCGAAGATCGACTCCCAATCAAAATCGCCGCGCTTCACCTGGCTGATTGCCGTATGTCCGCGATCGTTGCAGCCCACCGCCGCCCGCACGCCAAAGCCGCGCTCGGTAAAGTTGAGCCCGTTGCGGACCGTGCGGCCCACGCCGTCATACGGAACCCAGCGCAGCAGCGATGTATCCACGCCGCCCTGCAAAATGAAGTCCTCAACCAGCCGGCCGATGGGGTTGTCGGCCAGCGCCGTTGCAATGGTGGTGCGCAGGCCAAAGCAGCGCCGCAGCCCGCGAGCTACGTTGTATTCGCCGCCGCCCTCCCACACCTGGAATTGGCGCGTAGTGGCGATGCGGCCCTCGCCGGGGTCGAGCCGCAGCATCACCTCGCCGAGCGAGAGGCAATCCCAGCGGCGCGGCGAATCGGGGATGACGAGGGGATTCATAAACGAAGATCATTCTAGCGGATTGAGGCACCTTCAGATCGTGATGCGGGATTCCGCGCGGGGGCCCGTACTGCGATCGCACCGCGCCGCAACGCCGGTAGTGTAGACTGGCTCGCGGAGAACAGTGCGCGCGAATCGCATGTGCGCGCCGCGGGAGGAGCATCAGATGGCATTGGGTCGCAAGCTGCGCATGGGAATGGTGGGCGGAGGCAATGGCGCGTTCATCGGCCCGGTGCACCGCATTGCCGCTGAGCTCGACGGCAAAATCGAGCTGGTAGCCGGCGCGTTTTCGCAGTCGGCCGAGCGTTCACGGGAGGCTGGAGCGGCGTTTCACGTCGACCCCGCGCGGGCCTACCCGAGCTACCAGGCCATGATTGATGCCGAGCGAAGCCGCGAAGACGGCATCGACTTTGTGGTCATTACTACTCCCAATCATCTGCATTTGCCCATCGCGCGCGCCGCCATTGAAGCCGGAATTCCGGTAATGAGCGACAAACCCGCCACGGCCACCTACGACGAGGTACTTGAGCTCGAGGCCCTGGTGAAAAAATTCGGCTTGCCCTACGGCCTGACCCACACTTATGCCGGCTACCAGATGGTGCGCGAGGCGCGGGCAATCATTGCGGCGGGCGCCATCGGCGAGGTCCGCAAGGTTGCCGTCGAATACATGCAGGGATGGCTCAGCACTGCACTCGAAACAACCGGCCAGAAGCAGGCCGAGTGGCGGGCAGATCCCGCTCGCAACGGTCCTGGTGGCTGCATCGGTGATATTGGCACCCACGCCTTCCACCTGCTGGAGTATGTAAGCGGTCACAGGGTAACAGCCATCAATGCGACGCTGCGTCGCGTGGTGGCAGGCCGCGCGCTCGATGACGACTGCAACGCGTTTGTACAAATGAGCAATGGCGCCGCCGGAACGCTGGCCTGCTCGCAGGTAGCCGCCGGCGAAATCAACGACCCGCGTCTGCGCATCTACGGCGAAAAGGGTTCCATCGAATGGCGCCAGATGGACCCGAACCGCCTGATCGTGAAATGGCTCGACAAGCCCGAGGAGATTTATCACGCGTCGAGCGGCTATTTAACCGCCGGCGTGCGCGCGATTTCGCGGACCCCGGCGGGCCATCCCGAAGGTTATCTTGAGGCATTCGCGGTGCTCTATAAAGAATTTGCCGATGCGCTCGTCGCGTGGAAAGAGGGCGCGCCGAATCCAATACCGCCAACGCTGCCGGGCATTGAAGCTGGAGTACGCGGCATGAGGTTTATCGAGCGCACAATCGAGAGTGACAAGCAAAAGGCATGGGTAGATTTTTAGCAATGAGCGCGCATCAGATGTCGATAAAGCCTTCGATCATCTTCCGTATCATCTTGAGCGCAGTTGCAACGCTTTTGCTGTGTTACTGCGGCGTCGTAATTTTCGGTGAATGGTTCTTAGTGCCTCGTTGGCCCGGTTATTCGCTGGCGAAAGATTTGGCACTTCGAGCCGGGATGACTCTCGGTTGCATCGCCGTCGGAACTGGTTGTGTATATCTTGCTGAATGGTGCTTTTTCAGACGCGACTCTAAGAATCAACCGCAATGAAGCTAACAGCTAATAGCTAACAGCTAAGAGCTGCTCCGAAGGAGTGAAATGAAAACAATTAAAGGACCGGCAATTTTTCTAGCGCAATTTGCAGGCGATGAAGCGCCCTACAACACGCTCGACGGCTTGGCGGGATGGGCCGCGGGCCACGGCTATGAAGGCATCCAGATTCCCAGCTGGGACGCGCGACTCTTCGATTTAAAGCTCGCGGCCGATAGCAAGTCGTACTGCGAAGAGGTGCTGGGCACGGCGTCAAAGCACGGCCTCGCCGTCACCGAGCTTTCAACGCATCTCCAAGGCCAACTCGTCGCCAGTCATCCGGCGTTTGACGCGCTGCTTGACGCCTTCGCTCCCGCTGAGCTTGCAGGCAATGCAAAGGCGAAACAGGCGTGGGCTGTGCAGCAGCTCAACTACGCGGCTGAAGCCAGCATGAACCTCGGCCTCAAGGCGCACGCCACGTTCTCGGGCGCGCTGGCCTGGCCGTTCTTCTATCCCTGGCCGCAGCGCCCCGCGGGGTTAATCGACGAAGCATTCAAAGAACTCGCGCGCCTGTGGACGCCCATTCTGAATGTCTTCGACGAAGCCGGCGTTGACGTCTGCTACGAACTGCATCCCGGCGAGGATCTTCACGACGGCGCGACCTTCGAGCGATTCCTTGCGGCCGTCAACAACCACCCGCGCGCCAACATTCTCTATGACCCGAGCCACATGGTTCTGCAGCAGCTCGACTACCTTGCCTTTCTCGATATCTACCACGAGCGCGTGCGCGCGTTCCATGTCAAGGACGGAGAGTTCAATCCCAGCGGTCGCGCCGGCGTCTACGGCGGCTACCTCGACTGGATCAACCGTCCCGGCCGCTTCCGCTCACTGGGCGACGGCGAGATCGACTTCGGGCAGATCTTCAGCAAGATGGCGCAGTACGACTATCCCGGCTGGGCGGTTGTCGAGTGGGAGTGCTGCATCAAGAATCCTGAAGACGGCGCGAGTGAAGGGTCTGACTTTGTGCGCAGCCATATCATCCGCGTTACTGATCGCGCGTTCGACGACTTTGCGGGCGCTGCGCCAGATGAGGCGAAAAACCGCAGGGTTTTGGGGTTATGAAGGCAATTCCGCTGCAATCAGTTTCGAACCCCGGCGGGAAATGGTTCGAGTATAGGTGGGGACGTAGCGAGCTATTCTTGTTTGTGTTGGCTTGCCTGTTCGGTGCCTTGGTCGGCTCAATCTATGCGTTTGTGATCCCGGCATTTCTCCCAGGATTCAAAACTGGCTGGATACTGGGTCTGGGAGCACTGATCTCAGCTCTGCTCTGCGGCTTGACTGGCTTTCGTTCGAGAGGGGCAAAACCATCACTCGTTGGAATTGTGGTCGGGCTCCTTTACGCGGCCGTGGGAGTGATTGTTTTTGGCTATGTCTCGCTTTTCATCATCCTGAACTATCTCGGTTCCTGACAGAAGAACCGAATCGACTGCGCAGGTCGCAGTTTAACGTGCCCGCTCATTGCTCGATTGCGAATCCTTCAACCAGCGAGGCTTCGCATCCCGGCGCAACAATCCCGTACTTCACATCGAGAAACTCGCGAAGCGCTTCAGGCAAAAATGCCGCCAGCTCTTGCCACGTCATTACCTTCAGCCGCACGCGCAACTCCGCGCTCTTCACCGCGGCCATCACCTCAAACCATGCCTCGCGCAGGTCGAGCCGGCGCGCATCATGCAGAACGCAAAAGCTCGACCCCGTTGCGTACGCCGCCAGCACATTGCGTATCAGTTGATAGCTCTCATAGCCCGGCTCTACGCGCACATCCACAATCGGATCATCCGCGAGCGGGTTCAGGGAAGGGAACAGATCGGGATCGGCGACCAGGCTCTCAAACTCCTGCGAATTGTCTTCAGGGAACTCGCTCGCCCGCCGCGGCCGTGCTGTTGGAATCGCCGCGCGCGGCAGCAAGTCCCGGTCAAACACCTCATCGAAGTTTCGATACGCTTCAACAATCGCCGCCGACCGGCGCTGGAAATCCGATTCCGTCAGCTTGGCCTCAACCAGCAGCGACTCCAGCCGCATATCCACTTCAGTCCGGTCGAATCGGCCATTCGCGAGCGGCACCTTTGCCTTCCACCCAAACTCCGGCTCCGCCCCCGCCTCCACACCCAGCACACGCTGCAACGCCGAAGACTCCACAACTCCCGGCGTGCAGAAAATGTTCATAAGCAATGCATCGGAACTCATCGACGAATCAAGTTCGCGCCAGCGTCGCGAGGGCTCGAGTGCGGGACGCGGGAGCGAACGCGCACCCTGGGTATGAATCTTGTCGAACCGGCGCATCCACGCTGGCCGGCCCAGCATTGCCGCGTAAGCCGCATCGTAGAAATTGCCGTGCCGTCCGTCTGCCGGCTCGTAGACGATCACCGGCGCGCTTCCATAGCTCTCAGCGTGGGCATGTCCGCGCGCGTAGCGCCGATTGCGCGCCGCGAGCTCGGCCCTGAGCGAGCCTGCATAGATACCCGCGCGCGCTTCGAAGTTCATTTCGCATGAACCTTAGGTCAGCACCGGCACATCGGCCAGTCCCGCTACGCCAAATACGCGCCGGTAGCGCTCGGTCTCTTTGGCGTCGCCCAGCGCCTTGGAGTAATTGTCACTGAGCTTCACCGCCGGCCGGCCCTCCACCTCGGTCAGCTTGCACACCAGGCCTACCGGGTTAAAATTCTCGCCGCCCTGCGGATTGCAATTCCTGAAATCGTTGGTCAGCAGCGTACCCCAGCCTGCGCTGAAGCGGACGCGCCGCTCCGGAACCCAGCGCTCGCAGTCGTTGAAGTCCGCAGCCGAGTGAAAGTCGTCTGGCGTGGCGCCGTTACGCAATCGCCCGGAAAAGTAGGCGTGCAGGCCCAGGATCTGCTCCACGTCGAGCGCGTCAGAGGCGATGAGGCGCTTCTTGCGTGGATCGCGGTGCCGCCGCTCCAGCCACGCAATGTACTCGTCGCCGGCCACATAGGCATCTTTGCTGTCGATGCGCTGGCCGGTCCAGTTCGCCACCCAGTCTGGCGCATCGCGCAAAAACTGCGTCGACCCGAAGGTGTCAGGCAGCAGAATCAGCAATTCGCCCTGGTAGCTTTGCTGCCACAATTCCAGCAACCGGTATTGCGCTGTTCGCAGCTCTTCATCGCTGTCGGCCATGGCAGCCATTGCCATTGGCAGTTCGTGGCCGTTGGTGCCGATCGACTCAAGACCGTGCTTGTAGGCAAGATACGCATTCGACGTTCCTGCAAAGCCCGAGCCGATGGTGTCGCGCATCGCGTTTACCACGTACTCATGCCACAAAAAACTGTGCCGCCTCCGCGTGCCAAAGTCGCTCACGCTCAGCAAGGGAACGCCGCGCAGCCGCTCCATCTTCTCCCACAGCCGCGTCTTGGCCCGCGCATACAAAATGTCGAGTTCCAGCTCGCTCAGCGGCTTCAGGCTGGCGCGCGTCTTCAACTCGCCCATGATCGAGAGCGCGTAAATCTCCCACATCGAGGTCGCCGACCACGGCCCGTGAAAGCGCAGGTTTATCTGCCCGCCGTCTATTGTGAGCTCATAATCCGAGAGCCGGAAATCCCTCTCCAGCCAATCAAGAAATGCCGGCTCGAAGATGCCGCGGCGGCCATAAAAACTATTGCCTGCCAGCCAGATCAGCTCTGACCGCGTAAAGCGCAGCTGGCGAGTATTTTCCAATTGCTCGCGCAGTTGCTCCACGTCAATTACTTCGCCCAGTCGCGCATGGCTGGTGCGGTTGATAAGCGAAAACGTGGCGTGAACCCTGGGGAAGTTCTTCCAGATGAACTGCAGCATCAGCAGTTTGTAAAAGTCGGTATCGAGCAGGGAGCGCGTGATGGGATCAAGCTCCCAGTTATGATCGTGCGCGCGCCTGGCAAAGTTCGTAATCACGTTCCCTCACTTTACTTGAAGCGATGGCCGTGCACAAAACATTGGACGCTTCAGAAGCCCCCTGGGTACGGGCAATTTTACGGCGCCGCAGAAAGAAGATGAGCGGATCCGGCGCTACTATGGCGGATGTGATGTTACTCAAAGTGGTCTTCTTTGTCGTTGCCATCCTTGGCGCGGTACGCATCATGCACTTCTTTCGGGCCCGCGCGATGCGTCGATTCGCTTCAAAGTGGGGTTTGCGGTACGTAGGACCCACTGCGCCTCCACAATGGTGGTTCAATACCTCCCGTCCCATAATCCCTTCACCTCTGCCCGGCTGGATTTCCCGCCTCGGCGTCTCACAAGCCTGGAACATAATCGAGGGAAAGAATAATGGCACGTCAATATTCGTTTTCGACGGCCTCAGTGTAGGTTTCAGAAGCCAACCTCGTACCTATATCGCCTGCCAAACCGAAGTAAGCCCAATCCCAATGACTACATCGGTCGAACCCGTGATACAAGTTCGCGGATGGACGGTTCTACACGGAGTGTGGTTCCTTTGGTTCTCTTGGCTTATGAGCATAGGACGGCTTGATGGGCATATCAGCTACCTCCGGTCGGAATAGCAAACCAACTTCTGTAGGTAGTGTGGGAAAGCACGAACCGCAATGCCATTCCTTCCTACCCCACGCCCTCAATCTCCGCCTCAATCCCTTCGCGAACCGGCTCCGGCAACTCCGGCATAGCGCCGACCTGCGACGCTACCCATCCGCCCCAGCGATTTCCGGCCTCGTTGAGCGTGGCCAGGCTGGCGCCGCGCAGCAGGTAGTGGGTTATCGCGGCAGTAAACGCGTCTCCCGCGCCAATTGAGTCGCCCACCGTTACCGGGAACCCGGGATGCTCGTTCCACTCGTCGCGGGTTACCAGCAGGCTGCCGTGGCTGCCCCGCGTGATCGCCACCAGTTGCAGCGCAGGGAACTCCTCAAGCAGCCTTTCAGCAGCAAAGCGCAAGGCGAGCGCGCCGTCAACTTCAAGCCCGGCAGCAGCCAGTCCCAGCAGGTCCAGAATCAGCGGCGCCTCAGCCTCGTTCATCTTGGCCACGGTAGCCAGTTCCAGCGACTCTTCCACAATCTCTTCGGAGTAGAACGGCGGGCGCAGGTTCACGTCGAAGACGCGGATGCAGGCCGACCTGGTTTGCGCGGCCAGCGCCTGGATGGTTTGCCGTGACTGGTCGCTGCGCTGCGCCAGCGAGCCAAAACAGATGGCATCGGCACGCTCGGCCAGCCGCACCCACTCATCGCTGAGCTCGAGGTAATCCCATGCCACCGGTCCATGAATGGTGTACCGGGGTTCAGAATGCGAAAGGTCGACCGTCACGCTTCCAGTGGCGTGCGCCGCATCAATTTGCAGGGCGCCGGTATCGACGGGAAGGGGATTGAGTCGTTCAACCGCCTCGCGGCCCAGCTCGTCGCGGCCGATGCGGCTCAGGATGGCTGCGTGGTTGCCAAGCCGGCCAGCCATCACCGTGAAATTTGCAGGCGCGCCACCCAGCGTAGCCTTCCGGCCCGCGGCATCGATAGCCCCTGGCGCGGCGCCCGGTGGCATGTCCCACAGTAATTCGCCAACTCCCAGAATCAGGTGCGGTGCTCGCATCGTGGTTTGATCGGAGATGGTAACACAGTGGTCAGTGGTCAGTGGTCAGAGAACAGAGAACAGAGAACAGAGAACAGAGAACAGAGAACAGAGAACAGAGAACAGAGAACAGAGAACAGAGAACAGAAGCCCCCGCGGTCTTGTCCGAGCCCAGGTCCTAATTTAGCTTTATCAATACCGTGTCATCCCGAGCGGAGGGGTGGGATATACAGTCGTTCTTGTCCACAGTCCAAAGTTCACTGACCACTCACCACTGTTCACGGTTCACCCACCCACCTATAGATCGAGCAATCCTCCCAATCCATGGCCGCGTACTCGCCGCCGGGCTGGCTGGTCAGAATCCTGCGGTCGGCTACTGCATCGGCATGCGACCGGCGCACTTGCCCGCGGAAAAGCCGTTTGAAGCCGGGTTGGCGCTCGATCACGTCCTCCTGCTCGTTGTTCACGTAAAGCAGTTCAAACGGTCGCGGCTCTTTTTCGAGCTGGCCGCTCCACGCGCGCAGCACCGCTCGCATCACCGGCCCATCAAAAGGATTGAAAAGGAACGCCACGCAGGGACCCGGCGGCAGCTTGAACGTCGTCGCGTCCCGGCAGTTGATCCGCATCCCGGTCAAAGCCCGCCCCTGCGCCCGCCACAGCGCCAGGTTTCTGCGCGCGATGCGGGCCAGCGTGGGATGCAGTTCCACCCCCACCACCGCAGAAAAGGGATGCTCGGCCGCCAGCAGCATGGCGCGCCCCATGCCTGCTCCCACATCGATAAAGGTGAACTCGTCGAGCGGCGGCAGGGGTGTGGAACGGCGCCAGCGCGCAATCATCGACTGGAAGACCGACGGCGCGACGGCGTAGTAGGCAGTCGCATGGCGGTCGCTGCGGCGGCCCAGGACCAGGTGGCGTCCGGCAACCAGCCCGCTCGTCCTCACGCCAAACTCAAGGTCAAAGGGGTGGCGCACCAGCCCGTCTTTCACGGCTAGTCCCTTCAACATGCGCCGTTTCTTGGTTGACGATGAGAGAGCTTTGTTCGCGCCCGCCGACTCCACGCGTAAACCTTAGCACATGCCCGGGATACTACGAACCCAGCACGAACCCGGCCGCCGGTCGCCCGTTTCCCCAGACCCGACCAAGTAACAAACCTGGAACCCGCCAACCCCCTCCCGAAACATTGGTGACACACCACTCCGATTCGCGATACCCTAACGGTGTGTGCGTACCGCGCATGCGAAGGAGTTTTTCGACCTACAATGCCCATCCAATCTACCGAGAAAATCTGGCACAATGGCACCCTCATCCCCTGGGACCAGGCCAAACTTCACGTCATGAGCCACGTGATCCACTACGGCTCCAGCGTCTTTGAGGGGATTCGCTGCTACGGGCAACCATCGGGCTCGGCTGTCTTCCGCCTCCCCGAGCACATGCAGCGGCTCATCGACTCAGCCAAGATCTACCGCATGGAGATCCCCTTTTCGCTTGAAGAGCTTTGTGCCGCGGTTGTCGACACCATTGAAGCCAACGGCGTTGCGCCCTGCTACATCCGCCCCATCGTGCTGCGCGGCTACGGCGAAATCGGCGTCAACCCCCTGCGCTCGCCCATTGAGGTCTATATCGCCAACTACCCGTGGGGCAAATACATTGCCGGCCACGGCGGCGCAGACGTGTGCATCGCAAGCTGGAACCGCCTGGCGCCCAACACCATGCCGGCGCTGGCCAAGGCGGGCGCCAACTACATGAACTCGCAGCTCATCAAGATGGAAGCCGAAGTGAACGGCTACCACGAGGGCATCGGGCTCGACGTCAACGGCCTTGTCAGCGAAGGCTCAGGCGAGAACATCTTCGTCGTCCGCAACGGAGTGCTGTTTACGCCCACCTTAGGCAACTCGGCGCTTTCCGGCATCACTCGCGACAGCGTGCTCACCATTGCCCGCCACCTGGGCCTCACCGTCACCGAGCAGTCCATTCCTCGCGAACTGCTCTACATCGCCGACGAAGTCTTCTTCACCGGCACCGCGGCCGAGGTTTCGCCCATCCGCTCCATCGACCGCATCGTCATCGGCGACGGCAAGACAGGCGAAATCACCAAGAAGATTGCCGACGAATTCTTCGGCATTGCCAACGGCCTCAAGCCCGACCGTTTCGGCTGGCTCACGCCGGTCAAGGTCGACTCGAGCGAGCCGGTAACCGCGTAGCCAGGCGCGATCGTCAGACCAGGCAAGAAAATGGGTGCCCCAGGTCCGGATTTTCGGACCTGGGATAGCACAACCCTAACCAAAGCACTGTCATCCCGAGCGCAGCCGAGGGATCTGCAGTCGTTCTTCGTGGGACTTCGGTTAGCACAAGCTCGTCTTGAATAACAAGGATCTCGTCTTGCCACAATCCGCCCCCGCCCCCGAATCCTCCAACGGCCTGAGCAAAGTCGCCGCGGTCACCTTCTCCTTCTGGATCATCAAGATTCTCTGCACCACTCTGGGCGAAACCGGCGGCGACGCGGTCACCATGTCGTTTCTCCCCTCGGCTTTTCATATGAGCGAGAACACGGCCTATGCTGTCGGAACGGCAATTCTGGCGGTGGTGTTTCTTATAGCTGTGCTTGCCCAGGTCAAGGCCAGCAAGTTCCATCCATTCCTTTACTGGTTCACCATCGTGGCCACCACCACCGTGGGCACCACCCTGGCCGACCTTACCGACCGATCTGAAGGCCTGGGATACGCCTGGGGAAGCGCGCTGCTTTTCGGTCTCCTGATGGCCTCACTTGCCGTCTGGTATTGGACCATGGGCACCGTCTCGGTGGGAAGCGTCGACTCCGCCAAGCCGGAGATCTTCTATTGGGTCACCATCATGTTTTCGCAGACTCTCGGCACGGCGCTGGGCGACTGGGCCGCCGACGACCTCGGCATCGGCTACCTGGGGGGTGTCGCATTGTTTGGAGGCGCGCTGGTCATTGTGCTGTTGCTGCACCTCTTCACCAAAATCAACAAGACCGGCCTCTTCTGGGCGGCTTTCATCCTTACCCGGCCCCTCGGCGCAGTTTCAGGCGATCTTTTCGATAAGCCCATCACCCAGGGCGGCTTCGCGATCAGCCGTTATACCGCGTCGGCAGTGCTGGCCGCGGCCATCGTTCTCTGCGTGCTCATCTTTCCCCATCGCGCCGCGGAAAAGCAGCACTAGCGCCTCGTCGCATCGTCCCCTCGCGATCGCACACAACCTCGATTTCCCAGTCTCAACCAAGCACAAAAATGGGTGCCTCACCCTCGCGACGCCTTTGTTTTTGTCGCCAGGGTGGGACAGCACGAACCTCAACTTCCCAATTTCAACCAAGCACTAAAATGGGTGTTCCGCCCTCACGACGTCTTTGTCGCCGGGGTGGGGTCGCACCAACTTCCACCGTCCACTCTCAACCATGCACGAAAGGAGGGTGCCCAGGCGCAAGCCTGGGGCAGTCGGATTGACAGGAGCGTCAAGCCCGCTTGAGCCGGCCAAAGAAATCTTTACCTCACTCGCTCACCTCCTTCACTCCTTCACATTCAATTCATCGCTCCCCAACCCCTGCTTCTATAAAATCTCTCCATGCAGCCGATTCGAGTCTTCCCTCGCTTCTTCAGCGTCACTCTCATTGCCTTCGTTATCTGCCTGTTTGCCCGCATTCCTGCCTCTGCTCAGGCCTTCACCGGGAATCCCAAGCTCATCGTGATTGTGGTCATCGACCAGTTCCGTGGCGACTACCTCAATCGCGATGCGGCCGAATTCAAGGGCCGCGGCTTTAACCTCTTCATGAAAGAGGGCGCGTGGTTCACCGACTGTTATTTCGACTACGCCAACACCAAGACCGCGCCCGGCCACTCCACCATCGGCACCGGCGCTTACTCTGACGGCCACGGCATCGAGTCCAACGAGTGGTGGGACCCCGCGCGCAGTTACGACCACCAGGTAAGTTCGGTTGAGGACGAGCGCTACCAACTGGTCGATCTGCCGCCCAATTCCATCCCAGCCAACCAGCCCGGCGCGCCCGACAACGCGCCCAAGTTTGTCGTCGGCTCTTCGCCCGTAAATCTGCGCGCCACCACGATCGGCGACGAGCTGAGACTGGCTACGCAAGGTCGAGCCCGCGTTTACGGCGTTTCTCTGAAAGATCGCGCCGCCATTCTGCCCGCCGGCCAGTCAGCCAACGGCGCTTTCTGGATCGACCCCGCCAGCGGCCAGTTCACCACCTCCACTTACTACATGCAGCATCTGCCCGATTGGGCCAAAGCCTTCAATACCGGCGGCCGCATTCAGCAGGCCGAGCGCGAGGCCAATGTCGACACCGCAACCACCGAGTTCTACGACCTGGTCGGCCGCACCCCTGCCGCCAATAGTTATGAGCTTGATTTCACCAAGGCGCTGATTGAAGGCGAGCACCTGGGCCAGCGCGGCGTCACCGACCTGGTGGTCGTTTCACTTTCGGCCAACGACATCCAGGGCCACCAGTTCGGACCCGACTCCGAATTCGAAGAGCAGATGATCCTCGGCCTCGACCACGATCTCGACAGCTTCTTTACCTGGCTCGACGGCTCCGTCGGCCTAAAGAACGTGTGGCTCGCGCTCACCGCAGACCACGGCATTCCGCCCATCCCCGGCGACGCTGCAAAACTCGGCATCCACGGCGCAGCCGTCAACATGGACAAGGTCTACGACAAGCTGAACGCCGAGCTGAACGACCGGTTCAACAAGCCCTATGACGTAATGACGAAGCGCCTGGCATTGGCGCCGCAGGCGCCGGCACAGAAAATGCAATTTCTGATGCCCAATCCCGACCTGCCCTACATTTTCCTCGATCAGCGCGCATTCAAGAAGCTGGGCATCGATGAGAAGACCGCTGAAGACGCCGTAGCCGCGCTGCTGCCTGCGGCCGTAGCCAGCCAGGACCCCAACCCGCTGCCCTTTGTCAGCGATAATCCGCCCACCGTCCTTCATCCTTCCGATCATCGCCTCGATCCCGCCCCTCACGTCCAGTACGTCTACACCCGCTTGCAGCTGGCCAACGGGCCCCTCCCGCCCAGCGATTGGGGTAGGATGCTGGCGCACAGCTACGCCGATCACGGCAACTGGTCTGTGATGATGGTTCTCGATGCCTACCAGCTCGCCGGCGTCAGCCCCATGGCCGGCACCAATCACTTCACTCCATGGAGCTACGATCGCCACGTACCCCTGGCCTTCTACGGAGCGCCCTTCAAACCCGGCATTTACCATAACCGCGTCGAGCCTGTAGATATCGCAGTAACGTTTTCGTCGCTGGCCGGCGTCAACCGCCCGTCCGCGGCTGTGGGGCACGTGCTCACCGACGCGCTCAAGTAGCACTGGTCCAGACCCTTCATTTCCAACAGGCCAGAAACCGTTCGCATCGGTTTCCTCGCTGCTAGAATCGATCCAGTTCTCACCACGGAGAGAAAATCATGGACGCAATCACTGCGGAAGACACCCTTCAACGGCTCAATGACTGCATTTCAAAGTCGCAATCCAGAACGGAGCTTTGGAGGGAATTCATTCGCGGCGCCCAGGTGCAGCGGATGGCCGAAGTGGGCGTATACACGGGCGATTTCGCCGCAAATATGCTCAAAAGTTGCGAGACCGTTTCGAAGTACTACATGGTTGACCCATGGCGGCACCTCTCTGACTGGAACAAGCCCGCCAATCAGAACGATCCAACCTTCGAGCGCATCTTTGAAAACGCGAAATCTCAAACAGATTTTGCAGCCGCCAGGCGCGTCATCCTGCGCGGCAAAACCACCGAAGTGATCGACCAGATTCCCGACGGCGAACTCGACTTCGCCTATATCGACGGAGACCACACCCTCAAAGGCATTGTGATTGACATGATCCGCGTGTATCCCAAGGTGCGAGCCGGCGGCTTTCTCGGCGGAGACGATTTTTCTCCCGGGATCTGGCAGCACCGCTGGAAGTTCGAGCCCACACTGGTCTTTCCCTTCGCAGTTAATTTTGCCGAAGCCGTCGGCGCTGTGATCTATGCGCTGCCCTACCAGCAGTTCTGCCTCGAAAAAAACGATGGCGGCCAATTCAAATTTGTCGATTTAACCGGTGCGTACGCCCAGACCGACCTTCGCAGCCAGATGACTCCCCGCAGACTGATGAGGCTAACCGCGCGCGAAGGATTCCACATCGCAAAGAAGATTCTGACCCTCGGCTCGTCAAAGTAGCTGTTCCGGCCCTTGATCGCGGATGCAAGTTGGAGGGAGCAGCAGCCTGCAGGCTGCTGAATTGAGCGCAAAAATTGGAGCCCCTTTAGCCGGAGGCCTTGCCAGGCTGCCTTCATGACCTCGGACCGGGTCCACACGCCGACACGCCGACACTTCAGCCCCAGCCCACCAATTAGAATATTCAAGAGCATTCTTTGCGCCGGAAGGTAGCCGCAAGTGAAACCCGACATGAGAGTTTCGTTGGCCGGTATTGAACTGGTAAACCCGGTCATCGCCGCCAGCGGCACCTTCGGCTATGGCATCGAATTTGAAGAAATCGTCTCCCTCGACCGCATTGGCGCTTTCGTTACCAAAGGCATCTCGCTCGAACCCATGGCCGGCAACGCGTCGCCGCGCCTCATTCAAACCGCGGCAGGAATGCTGAACGCCATCGGCCTGCAAAACGTCGGCGTGGTCGAATACCTCCAGAAAAAACTTCCGCCGATGGCGCGCTACCCCGGGTGCAAAGTCATCGTCAACGTCTTCGGCTATACGGTGGGCGACTACATTGAAGTGATCGCGCGCCTCAACGATGCTGAAGGCATCGCCGCCTATGAGCTCAACGTCTCCTGCCCCAACGTCCACGCCGGCGGAATGACCTTCGGCACCGATGCCGGCTCGCTCGAGTATCTGGTCGGCCGCGCCAAGGCCGCCGCAAAACGCCCCCTCATCGTCAAGCTCTCGCCCAACGTCACCTCAGTCGCGCACATGGCCCAGATCACCGCCAATGCAGGCGCCGACGCCATCAGCCTGGTCAACACCTTCCTCGCCATGGCCATCGACCCCGAGACCCGCCACCCCCGCCTCTCGAACATCACCGGCGGCCTTTCAGGACCTGCCATCAAGCCCATTGCGCTGCGCATGGTCTATGAAACAGCCAGGTCGGTCAAGATTCCCATCATCGGCCTGGGCGGCATCATCACCCCTCAAGACGCGGTCGAATTCCTGCTCGCCGGCGCAACTGCCATCCAGGTTGGTACCGCCAGCTACGCCGATCCCCGCGCCGCCGAGCGCCTTGCCAAAGGCCTCGAATCGTGGTGCAAAAGCCACTCGGTTGAACGGGTTGCAAGCCTGACCGGCGCTCTCGAAATCCCCCACGCCTAAGTTTTCCGCCACAAGAAAACTCAATCCCAACCCCGCATGTGTGACGTTGCGCACAGCGAGGTGTGTTTCAAAATGGGTATTTTCCAATGTGTTCAGTCAGACATGTGATCAGGCTCACTCCGAGCGGGGATCCAAATCACATTTCCGCAGTTCTCAAGCCAGCGAGGTACGCATGGGTCAGTCTATTTGGCATTCAATGCAGCAAAAAGGATACAGCCGCAGAGACTTTCTGCGCTTTTGCGCCACGGCCGCCACGGTAGCCGGGTTAGGTAAAACCGGGGCCGCGCAAGTGGCCGCGGCCTTCGAGAAAAAAGATAAGCCGGCCGTCGTCTGGATGCACTTTCAGGAGTGCACCTGCTGCAGCGAGTCGTTCATCCGTGCGTCGCACCCCATCGTGGCCGATGCGCTGCTTGACGTGCTCTCGCTCAACTACACTGAGACGCTCATGGCCCCGTCCGGTTTCCAGGCCGAGAAAAGCCTGAGCGACACCATCGCCAACAACAAAGGCAAGTACATCGTCCTGGTTGAAGGCGCGGTGCCCACCAAAGATGGCGGCGTCTACTGCATGGTCGGTGGCAAAACCGCTGAGCAGATTCTGCAAACCGTCGCCAAAGACGCGGCCGCCATCGTTGCCTGGGGCAGCTGCGCTTCAAACGGTTGCGTGCAGGCTGCCAAGCCCAATCCCACAGGCGCAACGCCGATTTACAAGCTCGTCGACAAGCCGGTCATCAATGTTCCTGGTTGCCCGCCCATCGCCGACGTGATGATGGCCGTTGTTACGCACCTGCTTGTGCTCGGCCAGATTCCGGCGCTCGACTCGCTCGGTCGGCCCAAAGAGTTTTACGGTCGCCGCGTCCACGACACCTGCTATCGCCGACCCAACTACGATGCCGGGCTTTTTGTCGAGGCATGGGACGATGAGAACGCGCGCAAAGGTTATTGCCTTTACAAGATGGGCTGCAAAGGGCCCGTCACCTACAACGCCTGCTCCGTGACAAAGTGGAACGACGGCGTAAGTTACCCCATCCAGTCCGGCCACGGTTGCATTGGATGCAGCGAAGCCGGCTTCTGGGACAACGGCCCGTTCTACCAGCACCTCAGCTCGTTCCCGGGGTTTGGCATTGAAAGCACGGCCGACACCGTTGGTGCAGCGGTTGGCGTGGCAACGGTGGCCGGAGTTGCGGCCCACGCCATTGTCACCAACATTCGCAAGCGCGCCGTCATCGCTGAAGTTCACACCGAAGACAAGGCCGAAGTCACCACCCAAGATAAGAAGGAGTCGTAAACAGTCATGGCAGCAACTCGCATTGTCGTCGATCCCGTAACCCGCATTGAAGGCCATCTGCGCGTTGAAGCGGTGGTGGAAAACGGCGTCATCACCGACGCCTTCAGCTCTGGAACCATGGTCCGCGGCCTTGAAAAGATCCTGATCGGCCGCGATCCCCGCGACGCCTGGGCCATCACCGAGCGTGTTTGCGGAGTGTGCACAACGGTTCACGCCCTGGCCAGTGTCCGCTCGGTCGAAGATGCGCTCGGCATCGTGGTTCCACCCACAGCCGAGCTCATCCGCAACATCATGTTGACCACCCAGTACGTGCAGGATCACGTCATCCACTTCTATCACCTGCACGCCCTCGACTGGGTCGACATTGTCAACGCCCTCAAGGCCGATCCCAAAAAGGCCGCCGAGCTGGCGCAGTCGTTCTCATCGTATGACAAAAACACGCCGGGGCACTTCACCGATGTTCAGAACAAGATCAAGCAGTTCGCTGCCAGCGGTCTAGGCATCTTTGCCAACGGATACTGGGGCCACCCGGCTTACAAGCTGCCGCCTGAAGTGAACCTCATCGCCGTCGCGCATTATCTCGACGCCCTCGAATGGCAGAAGGAGATAGTCAAGATTCACACCGTCTTCGGCGGCAAGAATCCGCACCCCAACTATCTCGTCGGCGGCGTGCCTTGCTCCATCGATATCAATGAGGTTGCCGCCATCAACAGCGAGCGCCTCAATCTTGTCGCCCAGCAGATAAGCAAGGCTGACGAATTCATCAACCAGGTCTACATTCCCGACCTGCTCGCCGTTGCCTCTTTCTACAAGGATTGGGCCAGCTACGGCGGTGGCCTGCACAACTATCTCAGTTACGGCGAGTTCCCGACTAAAGGGTACGCCCATCCGGAGTCGTTCAAGTATGCCCGCGGCGCCGTGCTCAATCGCGATCTCTCCACCGTCTACCCGGTCAACACCAGGGACTCGCAGGAGATCAAGGAGTACATCGCGCACTCCTGGTACAACTACGATGGCGGCAAAGACACAGAGGGCCTCCATCCCTGGGCCGGCGAAACCAATATCAAATACAGCGGTCCCACGCCGCCCTTCGAGACCCTTGAGGGCTTTGACAAGTACTCGTTCCTCAAGACCCCGCGCTGGAAAGAGAACCCGATGGAAGTCGGCCCGCTGGCGCGCCTGCTCGTCTCGTACGCGGCTGGCCACACCGATGTGAAAGAAACGGTGGGCATGGTTTTGGGCAAGCTGAATGTGCCCGTCGCAGCGCTCTTCTCAACCCTTGGCCGCACCGCGGCTCGCGGCATTGACGCGGCTCTCGCCATGGGCTGGCTCAAGGAGTTCTACGCCGAGCTTATCGAGCGCGTCAAAATCAACGAGGTTTCAACCCATAACGGCGAGAAGTGGGAACCCAAAACCTGGCCGGCGGAATGCGAAGGTGTCGGCATGGTCGAGGCTCCGCGCGGAGCGTTGGCCCACTGGATCAAGATCAAGAACGGCGCTATCGACAACTACCAGTTGGTGGTTCCCACCACCTGGAACGGCTCACCCCGCGACGCCAGGGAGCAGCGCTCATCCTTTGAGTCGGCGCTCATCGGTACGCCCGTAGCCAAAATCGACCAGCCGCTTGAGATTATCCGCACCATCCATTCCTTTGACCCGTGCCTGGCCTGCGCCGTACATCTTTACGATCCGCAGGGCAAGCACCTCAGCCAGATTTCATTCGAGTGATGACGATGAGTACACAGACCGTCAAAGTACGGGATGCCTTTACCGAGAACGGCTCCGCGCCGGTCGAGTACCGCAGGGTGTATGTGTGGGAACTCCCCGTGCGCGCCTACCACTGGATCAATGCAATCGCCTTGACCACGCTTATCGTCACCGGGTTCCTCATCGGCCATCCGGTCAAGCTCGAGTTTGGCTCTGAGGCGTATGAGCAGTACTGGTTCGGATGGGTGCGCTTCATTCACTTCGCCTCGGCCTATGTCTACGTCTTCAACTTTCTGGCCAGGCTCTACTGGGGATTTGCCGGGAACAAGTACGCGAAGTGGAACAACTTCTTCCCGCTCACCAAAAAGCAGCGGCAGGAAGTGGTCGACGTAATCAAGACCGATGTCTTGCAGGTCAAGATGCACGGCGAAATCTCCACCGGCCACAATTCGCTGGCCGCGTTCATCTACTTCCTTACCTTCCTGGCCTTCTGCGCCCAGGCCGTCACCGGCTTCGCGCTCTACTCAAGCATGAGCAACTCGTGGATGCCCCGCATGTTTACCTGGATCGTTCCCATCATGGGGGGCGATACGGGCGTGCGCTTCTGGCACCACGCGTTAATGTGGTTTTTTGTGGCCTTCGTCATCGTTCACATTTATTTGTCCTTTTACCATGACTACATCGAGGGCCGCGGCACCATCTCCTCGATCGTCGGCGGATGGAAGTTTGACCGCGAATCGCCCGAGGGCCTCGCACAGGCATGCAAGCTGCAAGAGAAACCAGCCGAGGTAAACAAGAAGTAGAATGATCGAGAGAGCGAAAAAGTGAATAAGTGAAGAAGTGAAGAATCCTGACCCACGTTGGCTGAATTTCTTCACTCATTCACTTCTTCACTCTTTCACTCCTTGACTTCTTCACTTTCTTTACCCACTCATGGCCACCACCAAAACTCTGATCCTCGGCCTAGGCAACGTCCTCATGGGCGATGAAGGCATTGGCGTCTACGTAGTCCGCGCCATCGAAAAGGAACCACTCCCCGCAGACATTGAATGCCTCGATGGAGGCACCGGCGGATTCACCCTGCTCGAACCGCTTGAGAACGCCGACCGCATCATCATCATCGACGCCGCCAACGACGGCAACCCTATCGGCACCGTCAGTCGCACCACGCCGCGCTTCTCGCGCGACTACCCGCCGACCCTCACCGCGCACGACGTGGGCATGAAAGACCTTCTCGACATGTTCTACATCCGGGGCGGCAATCACGACATCGTTCTTTACGCCATCACCATCGACCCAAAGCAGCCTATCCGAATGAGCCTCTCAGAAGGAGGCGAAACCGCAGCCGCTGAAGCCGCGCAGCAAATTCTCAAGGAAATCCGCGAAGGCGCGCCCGCCGCGTGATGAAATCCGCGACGGTGATCCTACTGCTCCATGAAATCGGAAAGGCGCACCGGCAGCATGGCCACACGCCCCGGAGGGGCGTTCGACCTTAGCCCAGGGTGAAGTCCGCAGGACGGAACCCTGGGACAGAGTGCAAAACAAGCTGCCGTCCCGTAGGGACGGCTCGAATCCTGTCCACCGTCCCAATTCAAGATCACTTTAGGTTGACGACCTTAACTCTCGACTCGAATAATGAAAATGACGAATTGCGAACCGTCCACGCCCCTCAATCAATCACGCTTCACCCCGCAAGTCCTGTAGGAGCAGAATCTTTCATGGCATCAGCCCCATCATCTGCCGCGCCTTCGCTTCGCAAGGGCGTTCAGCCGCTGCAAGCTGCGGAAGGGTCAAGTTTCATCTGGCGCAAACTGCACTCTCTGCTCGGCGTCATCCCCATCGGCGCATTCCTACTTGAGCATCTGCTCTCAAATTTCGAAGCCCTCAAGGGCCCCATCGCCTACGGGGATACAGTTCGCTTCCTCAACGGCCTGCCGCTGGTGCGCGTCCTCGAGTGGACCTTCATCTTCCTGCCCATCCTTTACCACGCCTTGTACGGCGTCTGGATCTGGCTGCGCGGCAAGGCTAACGTCGTTTACTACCCATGGGCGGGCAACTGGATGTATGTGGCCCAGCGCTACACCGGCCTCATCGCCTTCGTCTACATCGGCCAGCACGTCTGGCGTCAGCGCTTCAGCGGCATCATGCTCCCCGAGCATCCTTATGCAGCATTCAACAAGGTCCAGGTCGAGCTCAACAATCACTTCATGCTTGCGGTTTATGCCATCGCCATGGTCGCTGTCTGCTGGCACTTCGCCTATGGTGTGTGGCTCTTCGCCGCCAAGTGGGGCATCACTCCCGGCAACACCGCCCGCCGCCGTTTTGGCTGGGTCTGCCTGGCCGGTGGAGTTCTACTCTGCGCCATGGGCCTCGCCGGCATTTACGCTTTCGTCAGACCTAAGTACCAAGGCACACCCGCCGATCTCACTCCGCCCGCCGTCAGCCAGCTAATCCAACCTCCAATCAAATCGGGTGCGGGTGCCCCATGTCTCGATTCTGAGACATGGGAAGGGAACTACCATGTCTGAGACCGAGACAATCACAGCGCGCATCGAATGGGCCGACTTCCAAAAGATCGTCCCTGAAGTAGCCACTGGCATGGCTGCCATCAATCACGCGCTACGAAACTCAACCATCGAGCCCGAGCTTCGCGAACTCCTCAAGATTCGCGCCTCCCAACTCAACGGCTGCGCCTTCTGCATCCAGTTCCACTTGAACGAAGCCCGCAAAATCGGTGTCTCGGCGCCAAAGCTCGACCTCTTGCCAGCCTGGCGTGAAACCACCATCTACTCCGTACGCGAAGCCGCGGCCCTCGCATTCACCGAGCGCATAACGCTAATCGCCGGACACCCCATCGAAGACGAAACCTGGGTCGAAGTCCGCACTCATTTCTCTGAAGCCGAAGTGGCGCTGCTGACCACCGCCATCGCGCAAATCAACTTCTGGAATCGCATAGCAGCCCCATTACGATTCACGCCCCCGATTCCAGTGCATTCCGAGCCTTTAGCTAATAGCTAATAGCTAAAAGCTGTTCTTTGATCTCTGTTCTCTGGTCTCTGAAAGGTACTTCATGGCATCACCCAAAATCATAGTGGTTGGCGGAGGACTCGCAGGCCTCGCTGCGGTCATCAAAATCGCCGAAGCCGGCGGCAATGTCGATCTCTTTTCCATCGTCCCCGTCAAGCGTTCCCACTCGGTCTGCGCACAGGGCGGCATCAACGCCGCCAAAAACCTCAAGGGCGAGGGCGACACCACCGACAAGCACTTCGACGACACCATCTACGGCGGTGATTTCCTCGCCAACCAGACCCCTGTCAAATTGATGTGCGAGGCCGCGCCCGCCATCATCGATCTGCTCGATCGCATGGGCGTGCCCTTCAACCGCACCCCTGAGGGCCTGCTCGACTTCCGCCGTTTCGGCGGCACACTTTACAACCGCACCGCTTTCGCCGGCGCAACCACCGGCCAGCAGCTTCTCTACGCGCTCGACGAGCAGGTGCGCCGCTACGAGGCGGCCGGCCACGTCAACAAATACGAAGGCTGGGAGTTTCTCTCCGCCATCATCGACTCCAAAGGCGTCGCGCGCGGCATCACCGCCCTCAACCTGCGCACCATGGAGCTCAAAGCCTTCCCGGCCGACGCCGTCATCTTCGCCACCGGAGGCAACGGGGCCATCTTCGGCAAATCCACCAACTCCGTGGTCTGCACCGGCTCGGCCAACTCCGCGCTGTTTCAGCAAGGCGTCTACTACGCCAACGGCGAATTCATCCAGGTCCACCCCACCTGCATCCCGGGCGAAGACAAGCTGCGCCTCATGTCAGAATCGGCCCGCGGCGAAGGCGGTCGCGTATGGGTGCCTCGCACGGTCGGCGACAAGCGCCCCGTCAAGCAAATCCCCGACTCAGATCGCTTCTACTTCCTCGAGGAGTGGTATCCCAAATACGGCAACCTGGTCCCGCGCGACGTCGCCACTCGCGCCATTCACAAGGTGGTCTATGAGCTCGGCTTGGGGCTCGACGGCCAGCCCATGGTCTACCTCGACCTCACCCACATCGATCGCGCCACCCTCGACCGCAAGCTCGGCGGCATCCTTGAAATCTATGAGAAATTCGTGGGCGTCGATCCTCACGATGAGCCCATGAAGATCTTCCCCGGCATGCACTACACCATGGGCGGCCTCTGGGTCGACTTCGAGCAAATGACCAACATCCCCGGCATCTTTGCCGCAGGCGAGTGCGAGTACCAGTACCACGGCGCCAACCGCCTCGGCGCAAACTCGCTCGTGAGCTGCATCTATGGCGGATTCCAGGCCGGCCCCAACGCCATCCGCTACGCCAAAAACTTGCCCGCGGCCGAAGGCGACGGCGGCGCAGCAGCCGAGCTCAAGCGCCAGGCCGAAATCAACGCCGGCCTCATGAAGTCCGAAGGCACTGAGAACCCTTTCAAACTGTGGCGCGAGCTGGGCGCAACCATCACCGAACATGCCACCGTCATCCGCTACAACAAGGGACTCAAGCTGGCCGACAACAAGGTCCTCGAGCTACTCGACCGCTACAAAAAAATCAACCTCAGCGACCGCAGCCAGTGGGCCAACACCAGTTTTGCCTTCACGCGCCAGTTGAAGAACATGCTTGAACTCTCTCGTACCATTACGCTTGGAGCCATGCTTCGCGACGAGTCGCGGGGCGCGCACTACAAGCCCGATTTTCCCGACCGCAACGACGAGCGGTTTTTGAAGACAACCAAGGCCAGCTTCACAGGCACCACCGAAGGACCAAAGTTCGAGTACGAAGAAGTGGACATTCAGTACATCAAGCCACGCCCGCGCCGCTACGACGCGGCAAAGTAGCGCCGGGCTCCAGCCCGGTAGTCGTGGCAGCGTCCACGCTGCCACAAACGCGGCTGATTGCAGCACAAAAGTTTTCGGGGCTTCAGCCCCTGAGGGAATCAAATCGGGCACGAAATCGGAAAACCGATCACGGTCCACTGACCACTGATCACTGACCACTGGAAAGGACACATGGCAACTCGCAACGTATCATTTGAAATCAAACGCCAGGCCGCGCCCGATGCGCCCGCCGTCTGGGAGAAGTTCGAGCTCGAGTGGCGTCCCGGCATGAACGTCATCTCCTCCATGATGGAGATCGCCACCAACCCGGTCACCGCCGAGGGCAAGCCCACCACCCCTATAGCCTACGACTCCAACTGCCTTGAAGAAATCTGCGGCTCCTGCGCCATGCTCATCAACGGCAAGGCCCGCATGGCCTGCTCCGCGCTGGTCGACAATCTTGAGCAGCCCATCCGCGTCGAGCCTCTTTCCAAGTTCCCCCTCGTCCGCGACCTCCAGGTCGACCGCTCGGTCCTTTTTGAAAACCTCATGCGCGTCAAAGCCTGGGTCCCCGTCGACGGCACCTACGATCTCGGCTCCGGCCCCCGCGTCTACCCCCAGCAGCAGGAGGCCAATTACCCACTCTCCAACTGCATCAGCTGCTGCTGCTGCATGGAAGTCTGCCCGCAGTTCAACGACGTAACCAACTTCGTGGGCGCGGCCACCATCGCCCAGGTCAAGCTCTTCAACAACCACCCCACCGGCAAGGTCTTTAAGGAAGACCGCCTGCGCGCCCTCGCCGGCGACGGCGGCATTCAGGAGTGCGGCTTCGCCCAGAACTGCGTAGAAGCCTGCCCCAAGCAGCTACCGCTGACCGAAGCCATCAGCGACATAGGCCGCGACGTTGTAGTCCAGAAGCTAAGCGACTGGGTGAGAAGCTAAGAGCAGGGTGTAGCACCGCGCTCCCCGAGGCCCCCGGCGAATGATTTGTATCCGCTGGGGTGGTAGCGCGGTAGTCGCGCCGGCCTCCAGACCGGCCCCCGGGCGAATCTTCAATATTCGCTTGGCTTAAACCCCTGCAAAAGGGTACAAGTGAATTGTCACAGTTAGTTTCACCGCGGGGGCGATTCTATGGAGACAGTTCAGGGGCTACTGTGGAGAGGTTCCAATTTCACACTCGTGCAGACGTCGGGTGGAGCGCCCGGCACCGTGATTTTTCGTTTCGCAGGTCCCTTTACCGCGCGAGACATGCACTCCACGCTCTCGCCGGTTGCGCTGCGCAACCTGTTTGACCCGCAGGAGCAAGAGCAAAAGGCGCTGTACATTTTCGACCTCACCGAAGTGCCCTACATCGATTCCGCCGGTCTGGGCATGCTGGTCAGCCAGTTTACCCGCTGCCAGGGCAGAGGCGTCAGGCTGGTGCTGGCAGGCGTCCGGCCGCGCGTTCTCCAACTCCTCCAGCTCACCAGGCTCGATAATCTGCTTCCCATGGCCGCGACAGTCGAAGAAGCCGAACAAGGCCAGTAGCGCCGCGCTCCTGCGCGGGGTGGTTGTAGCGCCGGTCTCCCGACTGGCTGTACGGGGAGTCTCCAGACTCCCCGGTGTAGTAGCCGGACGCGATACCACCGATCCCAACCCACCAATGTCATCCTGACGCTGAGCGCGGCGAAGCGGAAGAATCTGCAGCTGCTTTTCGCGCATGCGGAATCCGTTTTTCCGCAGCCTGTTCAGCCCCGGCAGCCTCGATCGGCAAGATTCGGGAGGCTTCCCCGGTCCGAAAACACTCACCTTGAGGCGCAGCCGGCCGAGCCCGGCCATTCTTTGGCCGCTCCCGGCCTCACACTCCGCATCGAATACTGCAGGAGAACACCATGCCTCAGAGTTCGCACGATCGAACCGCGGAGCTTCACAACCTGGCATCGCACGCCCACGCCGTCGCAGCCGCCTCCCACAACAAGGCAGATCATCGATCCGGTCATGAGCTCAGCAAGCAGGCCTTCGAGCTCTCCCGAGAAGCCTTGAAGCACTCCGAACAGCTCGATATGGCAGAGGCTGTGACTGGCAAAACGGAAACGCGGAAGGGCGAGAAAGCGGAAGCTGCGCCAATTGTCCGCCCAGGACTTCCCGGTTAACGCGGTTATCCAATGGCTGTAGTGCGAAGCCAGTGCGGAGGAACGAATATGACGAAGCTCACCTATGCGAAACGGGAGAACCTCTCCAACGACGAATTCGTGTTTCCCGAGACCCGCCGCTACCCGATCGAAGACGCCGCCCACGCCCGCGACGCCCTGGCCCGGTCCAGTGGAAAGCCCGAGCACGCCGCGGTGGTGTCGGCGGTACGAAAAAAGTATCCGGAAATTGACATCGAGAAGTAGAACGACCGGGGAACAGGGGAACAGTAGCGCCGCGCTCCTCGGGGCCCCCGGCGAATGATTTGTATTCGCTGGGGTGGTAGAGCGGTTGTAGCGCCGATCTCCAGATCGGCTGTACGGAGAGTCTCCAGACTCTCCGGTGACGCAGCAGTACCGAACGCACTCCCCTCAATCCACCAATGTCATCCTGAGCGGGTGATAAAACTTTCGCATCACATTGTTTTCATTGCATATAACATGCCGATTTTCGGCTGTGTAGGAACTGTGCAGGGCAATTGTGTGAACTTCAGCCGACAGAAGTTCCTCCAGGCCTCTTGGGCATGAGGAGCATACTGCTTCTCGTGGTGGTGAAGACTCGCAATGAGCCCTCCGTCAAGGCCGCGCGTCTGATGCGCGTTGATCGAAGCGAAGCGGAGAGCCATTGCGGATAGTGTAGCGGAGAGTATGCGCAACCGGGAGCATTATTCTGAGAAGGATCCGCGCAGATCTCGCTGTATAGACCATCGGCTTTCTAAGCCGGAGGCCGATGATAGAGGCTGTGACGAAACTCGAAGCCAGAAATCACGATGGGCAGCCTCCCTTTTTTCTTGACAACGCCAAAAGGCCTGCCTGATTCTGAAATCAGTCTTTCCCAATTCCTTAAGCAATCTATGGTTTCCCCTGAAGCTCTTTCAGAGTTGCTCGCGGTTCTCTATTCGGCTCCCCTGCAGCAACAGCAGTGGCAAAGCTTTCTAGCGCTTCTCTGCCGGTACACGGACGCCCGTTTCGCTGTGCTCATCTGTGCCGACACTCGTTTGGGTCTTTCCATCCGGTCGAAGGCGGGCTCTCCTGAAGCGGACCGAAGCATCATTGTTTATAACCAGCAATACGGCCGCAACGATCCCTTCCGGGCTGAGATAATTCGCACTCCCCGCACTGGGGTTGTTCAGGCAGACGAACTCCTCCCGAATGAAGGTCTCCTGAGAACAGATATGTATCGCGATGTCCTGGTTCCGCTTGGGGCGCGCTACGGAACCATCCTC